>Ga0164290_1000513_pt1 | contig 118980 bp, 95 predicted proteins | sample Micstemetagenome_FD_108782 | JGI IMG/M metagenome (GOLD analysis project Ga0164290, IMG submission 108782) | Contaminated culture microbial community from soil near Moab, Utah, USA - Microcoleus steenstrupii SON62 (Illumina Assembly) | ecosystem: Environmental > Terrestrial > Soil > Soil crust...
GCGGCCCTACGAGGACTACCGCTGGTCTCGTTTCAAGCATTTCGCCCCGAGTGAGCTGTACACGGTCGTGAGCGAGCACGTGTTCCCGTTCCTGCGGACCGACCTGGCTCGCAATCTGGGGGGCGAGAACTCGACCTACGCCCACCACATGAAGGACGCCCGGTTTACCGTCCCCACGCCGGCGCTCCTGGCCAAAGTGGTTGACCTGCTCGATAACGTCCCCATGGAGGATCGCGACACGAAGGGGGACGTCTACGAGTACATGCTCGGCAAGATAGCCTCCGCGGGGCAGAACGGCCAATTCCGCACGCCCCGGCACATCATCCAGCTGATGGTCCATTTGACCGCTCCCCAACCCACCGACATCATCTGCGACCCAGCCTGCGGCACGGCCGGCTTCTTAGTGGCGGCTGGCGAGTTCCTGCGGGAGCGGCATCCGGAACTGTTGCACGAGAAAAGCTCCGCGAGCACTTCCACCATGGCATGTTCCACGGCTTCGACTTCGACAACACGATGCTCCGCATCGGCAGCATGAACATGCTGCTGCATGGCGTCGAAAATCCGGACATCCGCTATCGCGACTCGCTCGCCCAGGACCACGCCGGAGAGGAGGAGAAATACACCTTGGTCCTCGCCAATCCGCCGTTCGCAGGCAGCCTCGACTACGAGAACACGGCCAAAGACCTGCTGCAGATCGTCAAGACGAAGAAGACGGAGCTGCTGTTCCTGGCTCTCTTCCTGCGGCTGCTGAAGCCCGGCGGCCGGGCGGCGGTGATCGTGCCCGATGGCGTGCTCTTTGGCTCCAGCAAGGCCCACAAGGAACTGCGTCGAATGTTGGTCGAGGACCAGAAGCTCGACGCCGTGATCTCACTCCCCGGCGGCGTGTTCAAGCCGTACGCCGGCGTGTCGACGGCGATCCTGGTCTTCACGAAGACTAACTCTGGTGGCACCGACCACGTCTGGTTTTACGACGTCGAGGCCGACGGCATGTCGCTCGACGACAAGCGGACGGAACTGCTATCGACCGAAAAGCTCGGCCCGACGCCGAAGGTGGCCCTGACCGCCGATGAGCACGCGAAGAACAATCTGCCGGACGTGCTGGCCCGCTGGGCGCAGCGAGCCGGCAAGGAGCGGAAGAGTCCCCGCACTTCGCAAAGCTTCTGCGTGCCGAAGGCGGATATTGCGGGGCAAGGATTCGACCTGTCCCTAAACCGGTACAAGGAGGTCATACACGATGTCTCAGAGCACCTTCCGCCCAGGCAGATTCTTGCTGACCTTGCACGAATTGAGGCGGAAATCCAACGTGGAATGGAAGAACTTGAAGGGATGTTGAAGTGAACGACCACTCGCCACCGCCCGGTTGGCAGTTTGTAGAGCTCAATGAACTGCGAGCCGAGGGCGACTACACCCTTGTGGGCGGACCTTTCGGTTCGGAACTGACGACTGCTGACTACATCAGCAACCCGGGCGTACCCGTCATTCGAGGCACAAATCTAGGCGGGAAGGAAAGTCGCTTCGTAGACGACGGATTTGTCTTCGTTACTGAGCATAAGGCGAAGCAACTTAGACGCAACGCGGCCTACCCGGGAGACATTATTTTCACGCAACGAGGGACGCTAGGACAGGTGGCGGTCATTCCTGAGGCAACGAGGTTCAAGAGTTATATAATCTCACAAAGCCAGATGAAGTTGACCCCTGACCCTGTGCGAGTCGACAGCAGATACCTATACCACTATTTTCGATCACCGAAAGCTCTCGGGCGACTGTTGTCTTCTACGCAAGCAACTGGAGTTCCGCACATCAACCTGGGCATACTTAAGCGTTTTCCTGTGCTTCTGCCGCCGCTCCGAGAACAGCGGCAGATTGCGGAGGTTTTGGACAAGGCGAACGCGCTGCGGGCCAAACGCCACGCCTCCCTCGCCCAACTCGATGCCCTAACTGAATCCCTATTCCATGACATGTTCGGCGGAGATGGACGTCCGCCCATCAGTTCCACGGACCAAAAAGGGCATCCCAACGGCTGGGAGTGGGCCCTGCTAACGGATGTCGCGAGATTGGCAACCGGCCACACGCCGGACCGGGAACGTGCGGACTATTGGAATGGCGAAATTCCTTGGATTAGTCTGACGGACATCCGCGACCTTGACGGCCGAGTAGCACAGCAAACTTTGCAAAACGTCTCGCGGGCCGGAATTGAAAATTCATCAGCCGTGCGACTTCCGACGGGCACCGTTTGCTTTTCGCGCACCGCCTCTGTCGGTTTTGTCACGATTATGGGACGTGAGATGTCTACATCCCAGGATTTCGTCAACTGGGTACCCGGTCCGAAGCTTGACCCCTTTTACCTAATGTGGGCCTTAATTCGGTCGCGGCCGCAACTGAGGGGCCTTAGCACCGGATCCACGCATAAAACGATTTACGTTCGTTTCGTGGAGCATTTCCGTGTTCTCTTGCCCCCAATAGACGTACAGCGAGAATTTGCTCGTCGAATAGAAGTCATAGATAGGATGAAGGCGGCGAATCGAATCGCATGGGACGGTCTCGATTCCCTTTTTGCCTCCCTCCAGCAACGTGCCTTCCGCGGAGAACTCTAGGACATGAGCCAGTTCCGGTTCCTGGAGCGGGAATGGCCCGCGGTGTTTGACGCGGCCAGCAGGACCGAGGCGGCCGTGCACTCCGATCCGCGTACCGCGTGCTTCTATGCCCGCCGCGCTCTCGAACTGGGCGTCGCCTGGGCCTACAAGCACGACCCAGCCCTGCGGCTTCCCTACCAAGACAACGTCTCCGCCCTTATTCACGAACCGAGCTTCAAGCAGACAGCAGGCGAAGCGGTTTTCAACAAAGCCAAGGTCCTCGTCACGCTTGGCAACCGAGCGGTCCACGGCCACCGAGCGATCCCCGAAGCGGACGCGCTGTCAGCAGTCCGCGAACTATTCCACGTCGCCTACTGGCTCGCCCACACCTACGCCCGCGGCCCACGTCCGCCGGCAGGTCTCACGTTCAATCCCGCCGACCTCTCCAAGCCCACGTTCGGGCCCACGAAGAGCACCGAGGAGTTGCAAGAACTTGAAGCGAAGCTGCGGGAGCGGGACGAAAAGCTCTCGAAGCTGCTTGCTGACAAGGACCAACTCGACGAAGCGTTGAAGCAAGTCCGGGCCGACGTGGCAGCCGCCAAAAGCAGGCGGCCGAGCAGCCCGACACCCACAACTATGACGAGGCGACGACCCGCGACCTGTTCATCGACCTGCTCCTGAAAGAGGCCGGCTGGCCGCTCGCCCAGGAACGTGACCGCGAGTTCGAAGTTGCGGGGATGCCCAACACAAAGGAGAAGGGCTACATCGACTACGTCCTCTGGGGAGACGATGGCAAGCCGCTTGCGATCGTCGAAGCCAAGCGAACCCGCCGTGACTCGCGAGTCGGCCAGCAGCAGGCCAAACTCTACGCGGACTGCCTGGAAAAGCGATTCGGCCAGCGGCCGTTGATCTTCTACACGAACGGCTATGAGCATTGGCTGTGGGATGACACCAGCTACCCGCCACGGCAAGTCCAGGGCTTCTACAAAAAGCCGGAAATCGAACTGGCAATCCAACGGCGGACAACCCGGAAGGATCTAGGCTCTGAAGCCATCAACGCCGACATCGTCGAACGCTACTATCAGACGCGCGGCATCCGCCGCATCGCCGAGGCGTTCGGCAAGGACAACGAGCGCAAAGCGTTAGTCGTGATGGCTACTGGGGCAGGAAAAACGAGGACTGTCATTGCCTTGTCCGATCTGCTGATGCGGTGCAACTGGGCCAAACGCGTGCTGTTCCTCGCTGACAGGGTGGCACTGGTGAATCAGGCGGTGAACGCCTTCAAGAAATTCCTGCCCGACGCTTCGCCGGTGAACTTGGTTACCGAGAAGGACGCCGAAGGGCGGGTGTTCGTCTCGACCTACCCCACTATGATGGGCCTGATTAACGAAGCCCAAGACGGCCAGCGGCGGTTCGGCGTGGGCCACTTCGACTTGGTAATCATCGACGAGGCCCACCGTTCGGTGTTCCAGAAGTACCGGGCGATATTCGATTACTTCGATTCCCTGCTCGTCGGCCTGACTGCAACGCCGAAGGACGAGGTCGACCGCAACACCTACGACCTGTTCGACCTGGAAGACGGAGTTCCGACGGACTCTTACACGCTCGACGAGGCGGTTCGCGACGAGTTCCTGGTCCCGCCTAAGACCGTCTCCGTGCCCGTGAAATTCCAACGGGACGGTATCAAGTACGATGAGTTGTCCGAGGACGAGAAGGACCAGTGGGACGCCCTGGAGTGGGACGAAGACGATGAGGACGTGCCCGACCGCGTGGAAGCCGAAGCGGTGAACAAGTGGCTGTTCAACAAGGACACGGTCGACAAGGTGCTGGAGCACCTGATGACACGGGGGATCAAAGTCGCTGGCGGCGATCGGCTAGGGAAGACGATCATTTTTGCGAAGAACAACGACCATGCCGAGTTCATCGCCAGCCGGTTTGATGCCAACTATCCGCACCTGAACGGTCACTTCGCCCGAGTCATCACCTTCAAGACCGAGTATGCCCAAAGCCTGATCGAGAGCTTTTCGGTTAAGGAAAAAATGCCCCACATTGCGATCTCGGTTGACATGCTCGATACGGGCATCGACGTGCCGGAAGTAGTGAACCTGGTCTTCTTCAAGCTAATCCGCTCGAAGACAAAGTTCTGGCAGATGATCGGCCGGGGAACGCGCCTGTGCCCCGATCTGTTTGGGCCGGGGGACCATAAACAGTTCTTTTACGTCTTCGATTACTGCCAAAACCTCGAATACTTCCGCCAGAATCCGGAGGCAACCGACGGCGCAGTAGGCGAATCGCTGGGGACTCGCCTCTTTAAGTCCAGACTTGAGTTGATCGGAGAACTGGATAATCGCATTCGCAACAGTGGCGATGCAGTGACCACCAAGGAGGGGCAGGGCGGGGTAGAGGCAGCGAGCGAGTACGAGGTCCGTCGGGACATTGCGGCATTGTTGCACCGCGAGACGGCGGCGATGAACCTCGACAACTTTGTTGTTCGTGCGAAACGCCGCACCGTCGAGAAGTACTCCCAGCGCGAGATCTGGGACCAATTGACTCCCGAGTCCCTGTCGGAATTGTCGCATGAGGTAGCTGGATTGCCGTCGGAGCTGGACGCGGAAAGCGAGGAGGCGAAGCGATTCGACCTGCTGCTGCTGAATCTGCAGCTGGCGAGGTTGCGAGCCGAGCCAGGTTTTGAGCGGATGCGGAATCAGGTCATCGAAATTGCTGGCTTGCTCGAAGAGAAGTCGGCTATCCCGATGGTGCACGAGCAGATGGAATTGATCCTGGACGTGCAGCGAAGCGAGTGGTGGCAGGATGTCACGGTGCCGATGCTGGAGCGAGCCCGCCGGCGGATGCGAGACCTGGTGAGATTCATCGAGAAGCGCAGACGCAAACCGGTCTTTACGAACTTCCGGGACGAAATGGGCGAGGAGAGCACTGTCGAATTGCCCGGGTTCTCCAGTCCGGCCGAGGAGGCGAAATTCCGGTCAAAGGTGCAAGCCTTCCTCCGCTCTCGCCAGGATCACATCACCATTTACAAGCTCCGGAACAACAAGCCGATGACGCCGGACGATCTGGTTGAACTTGAGAAGATGCTTATCCAGAGCGGCATCGGCGAGCCAGAGGCCATAAAAAGGGCCGCGGAAGAGTCGCACGGGCTCGGACTGTTCGTACGCTCGCTAGTCGGAATGGACCGGGGAGCGGCCAAAGAAGCGTTGGCAGGCTTTCTGGCGGGCAAGGCGTTCACGGCGAACCAGATCGAGTTCGTGAATCTGATCGTGAACCACCTGACTCAGCACGGCGTGATGGAAGCGGATCGGCTTTACGAGTCGCCATTTACTGACCTGACGCCCCGCGGGCCCGACGGGCTGTTCAGCCCTGCCCAGATTGATGAGCTAATCCTGGCAATCGAAAAAGTGCGGGCGACCGCGCTGGCTGCCTGAGTCGCTCAACTAGCATTCGGCCGATGCCGAAATCTGCCGAGCAGTCGTCGATTCCGTGTACTCACGCAGGCCGGTAGAATCCTGTTTTCTGCTGGTGTCAATGTGAAGGCATCTCGATGGTAGAGCAATTTAGTTGGCTCCTAATTTCCGATATCCACCTCCGGAAAACCGTGGACACCTGGGCACAATCCGTAGTCCTTGAAGACCTCGTCCGATCCGTCACCGAGCGGTTCGGAGGAGATGGCGGCCCATCGTTTCTCATTGTGAGCGGCGACCTGAGCTTTTCTGGTCACCCCGATGAATATGAACTCGTCACCCCGTTTCTGGACGCAATAGCGGTTGGCCTCAAGCTTTCCAGGCGGCTCGTCTTCCCTGTTTCAGGCAACCACGATGTAAATCGCAAAGCACAGACAACCTGCTTCGCCGGGGCGAGACACATTCTCACGACACAGGCTCAGGTCGACGAATTCTTAGGAAATGACGAAGAACGCACGACTCTGTTGAAACGTATGTCCGGTTACTTTGCGTTCGAAGCCACTTATTGCGCTGGTCAGGTTCGTGATACGACGGCCGACGGACTCGCTTACGTCGCGCCCCTGGACATCGATGGCATGCCGATATGCGTCCTCGGACTACAGTCGTCCTGGATGTGCGGAGGCGACGATGACCATACCAACCTACTAGTCGGTGACCGACCGGTAATTAACGCAGTCGCGAAAATCCCGAAGTACGAGCCACGCCTCGTCCTCGGCGTAATGCACCATCCAACCTATTGGCTACGTGAGTTTGATCATCCAACGATTGAAGAGCGATTTTATCCTGCCTGCGACATGATCCACCGAGGGCACTTGCATGAACCGGGTGCCAAGTTGGTGTCGAATGTCGCCGGGCACTCGTGCATCGTTGTAGCTGCTGGTGCCGGATATGCCGGTCGCGATTGGAGGAACTCCTACACTTACATCACAGCGGACGTTTCCCAGGGTACATTCCGAATTCAGACCTTCGTTTACGATCCGGCAACCAACGCATTTCCCATGCGCGATGATGTAAGGTATCCGCTCCGCCTCCGGGGTAAGTTGCCCGGCACAGGAGCGGACTTGGTTGCGGTTGTCGCCTCAATCCCGGAAGTTGCGCCGTTCGCTCACTACGCCTCGGCACTGATCTCGGGTGCCGTCGACGAGGTCCCTATTAGACTGGGAGGAAAATTGGCCTTTGCCACTCCGCTGCTCCTAACGAGCTCGGAAGATATAGATATGGTCGCTGGGGTTAGGGGCATCTTCGAGGTAGCGAACCTGCTATTAACCTTCCGAGAGGCAGTTCCGCTTAATGAGCGGGTTGAACAGTTGAGTGATCGAATCAAGCGTTTCGGGGTCGTTCTGGCTCAGGCGTCTACCGAGGCCGAATTCGCAGCCGAACTTACCCGACGCGAAGAGAATGCCCGAGTCTTGCTCGCACCGGCTGCGCCCGGGCCATTCAACATGACAGCCGCATATTTTGAGGATCTGGCGGAAGCCATGGACTGGACTCGCCTAGAGGATGAAACACGGCAACATCTCCGAAGCGGATCGCGTTCCCTGGCTGCTATTTCTCGCCGGTTTCTCGTGCTTGCCTTGGCAAGTCAGGGTGACGCCCGAAAGTCGGCGGAAGCCTGCGAGCTGGCATGTCGAATCATCGACGTCGCCGGATGTGAAGCATCGGATTTCGTGCAAGCTGTCACCCTGTTGTACAATCAAAATCGCTTTCACGATGCGGGCCAGCGAATTGTCGAGTTTGCTGGCTTGTATGGAGGCGAAATGCACCGCATTCGCGACTTAGGTTTACAGGTATACAAAGAAACGAAGGACCCAGCGCTAGCAAAAGTGTTAGGGCTCAAAAAGAAGAGCGGGAAAAAGTGATGCCCCCCAGTACGTCTTTTGATGTCGGAATCGATTTTGAGCATGTGCTTGCTGCAATTTCGAAACAGATTTACGAGACGCCGCTCGCCTTTCTTCGCGAGAATGTCCAGAACGCCGTGGACGCGATACGCATCCAGGCCCTTCGAAGTAACCTCCCTGCCAGTGACCCTCAATTCAGGGTGGATGTCACGATAGTGGGTAAGGAGTGCCGCATTAGAGACAATGGCTTGGGCATGTCGTTTCAGGATCTTCGTAATTTGTTCTGGAAGATCGGTGCGAGTGGGAAGCGAAATGAAGAGGCGAGAAAAGCTGGGTGCGTTGGCATGTTCGGCATCGGCGGTTTCGCTAATCTCGGCGTATGCGACAAGCTCACGGTGATTTCTCAGACGGAATCGGGAAATGGGTACGCGACTTGGCTCTCGGAGGAAATGATACGCGCTTCAGGTGGTGGCATCCCGCAAGTGCAGGGTGCGGAATCTTCGGAGGCTGCGCCTCGTGGCACGCTCGTGATAGGGCAGCTGCGTGAGACGCCTAATATTGAGGAATTAATGCGCTACCTCACGGATTTTGTGAGGTACGCCGAGGAACACATCTACTTCAACTCGCAGCTTGTTTCGCAGGGAGAGCTTATGCGGTCCGCTCGCCTCGCGAACCTCAAACAAATCAGCGCTGCGGGGACGAAGTGGCAGGACGGAAATATCGTCATCACTGGAACACTCCTTGAAGAGAGCTTGGGAGTACTTGCCCAGTTGACCGATTTGTCGGTGAACGGCAAACCTGTCCGCTTCTCAGGACTTCTTCGGTTCGAAAGCGGTGTGTTGGACGTTTTCAAGCGAGGGTTCAAGCTCTGCGCCACTCGAGTGCAGACTCACATTGGTGTGTCAGGACGCGTTGACTGTGACATCCTTTCACCGACGGCCGGACGGGATTCCCTTGATGCGGAGTCCACATCGCTTGTTTCGCGCGTTGCACATCGGCTAGAGAAGGCAGCGGCCGAAGCGATCCTTGGGTCGACCGCACTGCTGAATCAGCATACCAGGCTCTTTAAATACTTTGTTCAAAACAAGATGACCGGTAGGCTAGACAACGTTGAGATATCGCTTGCAGACGGGTCAGAGACGACGCTAGGTGGCGTCCGAATTAAGGCCCAGGGAGGCGTAGGGGTTTACTTTGGTTTGCAGCAAAAGCAGGCGTTAAGCTCGATTATGCACGCTCGCGGAAATGTGGTAGTTCTCCTTCCTTCGGACACTTGGAAGCAGCGAGCAATAATAGCCTTCCTCGAATCGGAATGTAGGGCGCGGTCGTTGAACGGGGTAGTGGAACTCAGTGAAGCGTACCCCGACCTTGATCGTTTCGAGAAGATGTTCTTGAGCCAGATGGAGACGATCATCTACGAATCCTACGAGGTGGAATCGCTCCGTCTTATCCCTGGGCGCCTCACAGAAGATATCCCAGTGCTTATTCGTGACGGATCGCGTCTGCCACTGGAGATCTTCGTTGACGTTCGCCATGAGGAAATCGCTAAGCTTCGGTCGCTTGGCTTCTCCCCGCTGGTCAACTCGTTGATTTCAGCATTTTGCAGGGAGTATTTGGGAGCCACGCTTCGAAAAATGAGCCCTAAGTTTTTCGGCAGCGGAGCTATGAATCTGGATATGCTGGCAAAGAAGCGATCAGAAATGTGGATTCTGCTTAAAGACGACATCCAGACTGTAGCACGTCATTCACAGCGACAGGTGGTCCGGACGTCAGACGTTCAGACCGTACACGCCGGAGGCGGCGGACCCGCACAGCCTACACCTTCCGGAAACGAGCACAGAAAGGCGAAGCTGCTGCAGATCGTGGGTGACGAATCATTCTCGAACATCTTGGGCTATTACATACGAATCCCGGATAGCGCTGCTGTCGCTTTCGGCGACATGATCAAAGAGTGCGATGGGAGAGGGGTACTTTGGGGAGGTAATAAAATCCTCTTCATCGCGTCCGACAATATCAGTAGCTCGTTTCAGTTCGAAGTCCGGGTCGACCATCTCATTGTGACACAAGGCGATGATGGTCAAAGTACGGTCGAAGGCGCGAGGGAACTTGCCCGTCCGATACAGGAGATGAACGACGGACTGTACTTCCCTATTCCTGAACAGCTAGAGCCCGTGCTCGTTCCAGGCGATAGCAGGGAGGTCAGAATTGAAGTTTCATCAGGCGAGTGGATTGACACGGATACTGCCAACGCTTGGCGTTCTCGGCCTGCAACGGGCAAGTGAAACACCTAGATTCGACTAGTCGGTTCCTTTGAATTTCAATTCCCTAGATTGATAGCGAAAACCTCGCCGTGGTGAAAATGGGTTAACTGCTGACAACTGGGATGCGCGGCCGGAGCCGGTTCAATCCTCGCTCCCTACGGGTCCCCTCTTCATGTGCTGGCAACTTCATTCTGACGATCACGGCGCACTACGTCCAGAAACAACTGGTGTATCTTCGGCTCGACAATGGTTCGCGTCGACAATCCTGGCCGTGAATTCAATTCCACTGCTAGAACCTTGAAGGGACATAGCCAACTTAAATTTGGCGAAAGCGATGTACGTTATCGCAAATTTGCCTAGCCCCGAGAGTCTCTGATGACACTGTGTCAGTATCGCCATCGTAGTCGGATGGCGGCCATCATAACGGACTGCAAGGCAGAGCGGCGGTCGCGCCAGTTCACCATTAGGTAGCCAAGACCGATTTCGGTTGCGAATACACGGGTGGCAGGACCGTGGCCGCCTAGTTTGCACTCGATCCGCGAGTCGTCGCGGGCACCATTATGGCTTTGCTCTTTGGATGATACCGATGATCTCTCTTCGAACTGCCGCCGCTAGTCCTGGCCAAGCAGCAATAACCTCATCGATAAGAAACGGCTGATCAGCGTCCGTTCTCGGCGGATCTGCACCGGAATCTGCAGCGCCCGTTTCGCTTGTATTTCGTAAGTACGAGCACTCGCAGTCACTTACGGCTGCACTGTCGAATCCCTCCCCATCCGCTTTCCTTCTTTTACTCGACAACGCAAAAGGCCGGCTAATAAAGCCGGCCTTTTGCGTTGGACGTAAATAGTGCGGTCGAGAGGGTTTGAACCTCCACGCCATTGCTGGCGCCAGCCCCTCAAGCTGGTGCGTCTGCCAATTCCGCCACGACCGCAGGTAGGATTAGTCTAGGTGATTTTGCCCGCTGGTCAAGGACGGCCAAGGAAGGGTCCGGGTTCGCCGTTTCTTCCTCGATATCAGCGGATTGGTCCTGTTTTCTAAAGTCACCGGCTACTTGCCCGAACGCTTCACCACCATGAGCGTTCGATCCTCGCCTATAGGTCCAGTGCCGCTCCGTTGGAGCAACTGTTTCAGCCGAGCGAGCATGCCACTAGCCGTATCTCGCCGGTGACGTTGTACCATCGCCGCGATCGATGCTTCTCCGATTCGTAGGCCGGCCTCATCTACCGCCATTCGTACGCCGGAGGTCAAGGCGATAAGAAAGTCGCCAGCCGAGAGGTGGTGGCGCTGGAGGGTGTAGCGAGTGTCCGGGCCACTGCCAAGCGGCGGCAACGTGGTGGTGAGAATGCGATGCTCCGTGCGTCCCACCAAGAGTGAGGCGACATTGCCAGCCAGCGCAAGCTCCAGGTCCCCTCGGGCGGGATGGATCAGGGCATAGGCGAGCGAGGCAAACTGATCGCCGGCAGAAGCGGACCAGAGTGTGTCGCTCAACCGCTGAAGCATTTCCGATGCGCTGTGTCGGTAGCCAGAGTGTGATTTGAGGGCTGCGTGTACCGCGGCGGCATTGAGGCCGGCTTCGACGAGCTTCCCGTGCGAGTCGGCGACGGCAATCGCAAGCCGACCATCGGGAAGGACGCTCCAGTCGTGAAAGTCGCCGCCTACCTGACCTGCCTGCTGCGTCCAGCCAGCTACCTCAAAGTCCTCCAGCAGCGGTGTAACGCTGGGCAGACGCTCTTGCTGCCAGCGGCCGGCCACATCAACTTGCTTGTCGTGGTCTTTCAGCTCAACCCCGTTGGCGATAAGCATCTCCCGCTCCAAGTCGGCTGCAATTCGGCCGGCAACGATCTCAATCAGGTTTGTCTGCTCCGCGGTGAAGTCACGCTTCGTCGTGCTGAAAATCCACAGAGTGCCCAGCGGTGTACTGGGGGTAGAAACCGGAACGCACACTGCAGCCGGAAAGTTTTCTGGGGCACGCCAGTGCGGCAGAAGTGAGGTGTCTTCGAGAACGACCGCATGGCCCACGAGCGCCTCGAGGTCCGCAATTGCGCCCCGCAAGGGTCGAGGCAAGTCGAGCAGGCGAGCTCTCTGCAGCCCCCAGGAGGATCGAAGTTTTAGTGAAGAGGTGGAGTCGTCGAGCAAGTAGAGGGCCGCCGCTTGGCAGCCAACCGCATCGGCGCCGCTCTTAAGGACCGATTGCAAACGCTCGGCCAGGTGAGCCTCGTCGTCGGGGCGTGCCGTGACAGGCACCCCGGCCGCGAGTTCCGCTTCGCGCTGCCATAGGGCATGACGAAGGCGGTGAATTTCCGCCAGCATGCCACCGACTGCTAATGCGAGCGGTCGGGCCTGTTCGAGTGGTACCGTAATCTGCGCTGGTTGATCGATCCGCTGGGCGTCCGTTCGTAGGTCGACACCCTGAACCTCGACCGGAGTCTGCCGTTCGGCTGGCGTCAACAGCAGTCGTCCGCCCGGAACTCCATCGCCCCGATCGACGGGGGCCGACCAAATGTCGCCATAGTCGGCGGTCTGCTCTTTAAAAGTCATCCGCCAGCCGGTGGCTCTTGCGAAGGCTTGGCAGAGCGGTTCGAGCAGCGGTGTGTCGGATGCCGTTTGCCCCTGAGCGGCTGACAGGGAGTCTTCAACGTGCAGCTTCAGGTAAGCGGGTATTTGTTTGGTCACAGGTGCGCCGGGTACGCGAGCGTGGGGCAGCCTCGCCATCCTGGCCCACACGGGTATGCTGCATCCCCAAGAAGCATCCGCTTCCTCGGACCTGTGGGCATGCCTTGCCCCAGCCGCAGCCTCTTCCTCGCCCGCGCGACATCCGTGACCGTCACACTTTCCATCGGCGGAGTACGTCAGACGACTGAACCAGACGTACGCGACGAACGGGTATAGGGGATATAGTGATCGCGATCGGCCTGTGACTCCGTAGAGGAAACGTTTCGTGGACCAAGTGCCTGCAAGCTTCGCAGCTGCAAAGCGCGCAATGCAAAGCGCAGTGCGAGCCGCAACGGACTCGGCGAACGAACTGGTCGATCTGCTGCAAACAGCGACCAACGGTGGCCCGACTGGTATGCGCCCCGACCGTGGCCTTGCCCAATTGCTAGAGGCGTGTCGAAGTTCATGGCCGGTGGAGGGAGGCGACGCGAGCGAAGTCCGAAGGTCGGCAGCACTGCTCTTGGTGCTTCGGCGGATTCACATCCGCTGCGGCAGGGCGGGCGGTTCCGAGTGGGATCGCTTGAGCGGTGGCGGTGAGGGTCCCAAGTGCCTTGCCGAACTAGCGATTGCGGCTGAAACTTTGCCAGCGGTTGATGAAGTGCTGAGGTCATTGGAGCAGCGCCTGCCGCGAGGTCTGCCGGAAGCATTGACTGTGATAGCTCAGGCGACGGACGCTACGCTGCCACTTGCCGTGTTTTATGAGCAACTGCTGGCCCGATTCGACCGACGCCAGCGCTTGGCCCGAGGCGTCTTTCACACACCAGCATCAGTCGCGACGTGGATGGTCCGCGCTGTCTATCAGCTTGCACGGTCCCAGTTCGGCCCAGCCGATCGGCTGCGATTCATCGACATGGGTTGCGGCTGCGGCACCTTCCTTTCGGAAGCGATGCGCCAGTGGCAGCCGACGTTGCAAAGCATGGCAGGTCATGCATCGTTCGTTGGATATGAGGTCGTCCCCGCTACGTATGCCATGGCCAATTGGTTGCTTGGCTCAGGTGACTGTTCAGGTCGAGTCAATTGTCAGATCCACTGGACCAATCCCCTACTCTCAGGTGAAGTCGAGCGATTGCGGATCCTGCAGCCAGACTCGCTGCCTATCCTCATTGGCAACCCACCCTATGCCAACTTCGGTCGTGGTAACCGCGGTCCTTGGATCGACGGGCTGTTGCGGGACTACAAGAACGGCCTGGGTGAACGAAAAGCAAATCTGGACGACGACTTCATCAAATTCATCCGCTGGGGGCAACATTGGGTCGATTCGGCTGGAGGAGGCATTTTGGCCGTGGTGACCAGTCGCACCTATCTCGCTGGACTCACTCACCGCCACATGCGGCGGTCACTGCTGGATTCGTTCGACCGCGCCTACATTCTCGACCTGCACGGCGATCGGTCGGCAGAAGATGATGCGGTTGACTCAGACGAAAATGTCTTCAACGTACGGAGCGGCGTCGCGATCGGCCTCTTTGTTAAGACTGGGCGGAGTCCAGGATCGTTCGAAGGGAGGTACCACTCCATCCGGGGGCCGCGGTCAACAAAACTCGCTTGGCTGCGCGGTATGCATTGGGACCAAGTGCCTTGGCGTCAGACGAATCCCGAACCCCCCGCATACAGCTTCATGGACCGCCCGCCGGGAGCTTCTAGGCAGTCGCGTCTGTATGAAAGCAACTGGCCGCTGACTAGGATCTTCCGGCAGTGGATCTCTGGCGTGCAGACGAAGAACGATAAACTCTTCGTAGATTTTGACCGAGAGGTGCTGGCTGAACGAATCAAACGATGGCTTCAATCCTCAAACTCGGCAGCCAACCCAACATTCGACGAACGCTTCATTCAGCCCTATCTGTTGGCTCCGTTCGACCGTCGCTGGATCTACTACGATCGAAGCCTGCTCGGCCGAGCACGGTTTGAGGTGATGCGCCACATGCTGCAACCGAATGTCGGTCTGGTATTCATGCGGCAAAGCACCAACGACGGTGAGTATGACCACTTCCTAGCGGTAGATTGCCTGGTCAGCGACCGCATCTTTTATAGTCGCCATGGCGCCCCCTACCTTGCTCCTCTTTGGACTTATGCGAACGAAACAGGGGAGGAGCGATCGCAGAACGTCAGCGACGAATGGCTGGCGGCCTGCACCGCTCAGATTCGCGCCGAGCCAGATGCAGAAGCACTATTCGACTACATCTATGCAGTCGTTCATCACACTTCCTACCGCCGCACATTCGCATCCGAGCTCCGCCAGGGATTTCCGCGGATTCCTCTTCCTGCAAGCACTGCACAGTTCAAGACGCTAGTTGCCCTCGGCCGTCGCCTCCGGCACCTGCATACCGCCAGCGGGGCCCCCGAAGTTCCCGAGGAAGACTGTGCTTCAAGTACATCACGCATCGGCGGCTACGACGTAATCCAGCGCTGGAAAAAACCGCGAGTTGGAAGATCAATCTCCGAAGAAGCAAAGTGCGAACAGCGCATCAAGCGCATTCTCCAGGAGACCGCCCGATTGCGTTCCGAGCTTGACTCTCTCCATCTGAGTATCAATTGACGTCTGACGCGCCGTTCCGCATCATCGGTTCGAGATACTTCAGGATGTCCCGCACAGAAACCAAACCGATCGGCTCGCATTGCTCATTCACGATCGGAATATGACGAAAACCACCAAGGTCCATCCGGTGCACGGCAAAGGCGATCTTCGCGTTCAGCGGCAATGTCTCGACGCTCGATGTCATGAACTCCTCGACAGGCCGATCGCCGAGGGAAGCTAGTGAGTCGTTCACCTTCATCAATGCATCGCGCTCGGTGAAAATGCCGACGATCTTACCATTCCGCACGATGACAAGGCAGCCGATCTTGTTGTAGGCGAGCACACGGATCGCTTCCCGTACCGGCATGCTCTGCGAAACCACGAGCACAGGCCGACTCGGCAGCACGCTGAACCGATCGGTGAGCAGCGCCAGCTCCACTTCGCTTGCCGGAGTGGGCAAATGAAATCCCGAAAGCGACTGACCGCAGCCGTCGCACGCGTCGGCGCCTTCGATCACCTCGGCTTCGCAAAACGGGCATTGGATCAAACTACGGTCCATGTTTCACCCGAGTTGAATAGGGAGTTGAGATCGCCTGGACCTTTCTTCTCTCGAGCGGCTTCCAATTGGCGGTTCAATTCCACGTCGTACTTCGGTGCATCTACAGCCCGAAAAACGCCGATCGGCTCGGGAAACGCAGGGTACCGCATTCGGCTCAGCAGGTACGCCAGGGTTGGCTCCGGCGCCTTCTCGTCGTGGAAGAGTAGATCGTCCTCCTTAATCCCTTTACCGAGTTCGACCACTTCCGGCTCAGTGCCGTTAAGCCGAATACCTCTGTCCCGATTCTTACCGAAGATCAGTGGTTTGCCGTTCTCGAGTTCTACGATGGTATCGAGCTTGGTCGCTTTATCCGTCGCGTAGTCCCAAGCCCCGTCGTTGAAAACGTTGCAGTTCTGATAGATCTCGACAAACGCCGTTCCCTTGTGTTCGGCGGCTCGCTTCAGCACTTCGCCAAGGTGCTTGATGTTCACATCAATGGACCGAGCGACGAAGGTCGCCTCCGCGCCAATCGCCACCGACAGCGGATTGAGCGGATTGTCGATCGAACCCATGGGAGTGCTCTTAGTGATCTTGCCAATTGGTGACGTCGGCGAGTATTGCCCCTTGGTCAGGCCATAGATCCGGTTATTGAATAAGATGATCTTCAGATCCATGTTACGACGGATGCAGTGCAGCAGATGATTGCCGCCGATGCTCAGCCCATCCCCATCGCCGGTGATCACCCATACCTGCAAGTCTGGCCGGCAACTCTTCAAGCCGGTGGCGAACGCTGGTGCTCGGCCGTGGATGCTGTGCATTCCGTAGGTGTTCATGTAATACGGAAAGCGGCTCGAACAGCCGATGCCCGAGATGAACACAATGTTCTCTGGAGCGATGCCCAGCGTAGGCATTACCTTCTTCATCTGCGCGAGGATCGAATAGTCGCCGCAACCAGGGCACCAGCGCACATCCTGATCGCTCGCGAAATCTTGCGGCGTGAGTTGAGGCAGTTCTGTAGTCATGAGATTGCCTGTGCCTTTCCTTTCGACGAATTGGATCGTCCGGTCTCCGCCCTCAATGCTTAGAGCATCGCTTTGATCGCCTGCACCACCTCGTTCACCACAAACGGCCGCCCTTGAACTTTGTTCAGCCCGACTGCATCCACCAAATACTTCGCTCGCACGATCGTCCGCAGTTGTCCCAAGTTGAGCTCAGGCACTAGCACTCGCTTGTAGCTGGCGAGGATTTGTCCCAGGTTTTGCGGAAACGGATTTAGCCATCGCAGATGGCAGTGGGCCACCGACAATCCTTGGTTCAAGCAGATTTCTACCGCCGTTTTGCAAGCGCCGTAGGTTCCTCCCCAACTCAGGACCAGTACGTCCCCCTGCTCAGGACCTTCCACTTCCTGCTCCGGAATCTCGAGCGCCACATTGGCCACCTTCTGAGCCCGAGTGTTCACCATGTGTTGATGGTTTTCCGGCTCGTAGTTCACGTTGCCGGTAATGTCCTGCTTCTCCAGACCGCCGATGCGATGCTGCAAGCCCTTTGTCCCTGGGATTGCCCAGGGACGGGAGAGAAGTTCGTCCCGTTGATAGGGCAGGAACTTCTCGCCTTTCTCAGCCGGTCCCGGGTGACTGACCGGGATCTTAGGAATTGCGTTGATGTCCGGGATCAGCCACGGCTCAGAACCGTTCGCGATGTAACCGTCGGAGAGCAGCATGACCGGTGTCATAAATCGCGTCGCGATCCGCCAGGCGTCAAGCGCCACCTGAAAGCAATCGCTCGGGCTGCGGGCGGCAATCACCGGCAGCGGGGCTTCACCATTGCGACCGAGCACCGCCTGAAACAAGTCAGCTTGCTCGGTCTTGGTCGGCAGCCCGGTGCTCGGACCACCGCGCTGAATGTTCATCACCAGCAGTGGCAACTCCAGCATGATCGCCAGGCCGATCGCCTCGCTTTTCAAGGCGATGCCCGGGCCGCTTGAAGTTGTGATCGCCATGTGTCCGCCGTAGGCAGCGCCGATGGCGCTCGAAATCGCCGCGATCTCGTCTTCTGCTTGGAAAGTCCGCACGCCGAAGTTTTTGAACTTGCTCAGCTCGTGCAAAATGTCACTCGCCGGGGTAATCGGATAGGAGCCTAGGAATAGATCCTTGCCGCTCCGGTTCGCCGCCGCCATCAATCCCCAGGCCAGCGCCGTATTGCCCATGATGTTGCGATAGGTCCCGGGCGGCAGTTTCGCGGGGTCGACTTTGTAGCTGCTGCGAAAGGCATCGGTCGTTTCACCGTAGTTCCAGCCGGCATTCAGCGCACGTCGGTTTGCCTCGGCCACCTCCGGCTTGGCGCCGAATTTCTCATCCAAAAAACGCAGCGTCGGCTCCAAGTCGCGACCATAGAGCCAATACACTAATCCGAGGGCGAAGAAGTTCTTGCAGCGATCGACCTCCTTCTGGCTCATGCCCATATCCTTGAGCGCGTCGCGGGTGATCCGCGTCATGGGCACCTTGAAGAGCTGATACGTGTGCTCGAGAACCTCGCTATCGAGCGGGTTGGTTGGATAACCCGCCATTTCATTGTCTTTCTTGTCGAAGTTGTCCGAGTTGGCGATCAGGATGCCGCCTTTTCGCAGGTCGCCGAGATTGGTCTTCAGCGCCGCTGGATTCATCACCACCAGCGCATCGAGAGCGTCGCCCGGCGTGAAAATGTCGTCGCTGGAGAAGTGCACCTGAAACCCGCTCACCCCCGCCAGCGTGCCGCGCGGTGCCCGAATTTCCGCTGGAAAATCGGGGAATGTCGCCACATCGTTCCCCAGCAGTGCCGAGGTGCGCGTGAACTGGTCGCCAGTGATCTGCATGCCGTCGCCCGAATCGCCCGCGAATCGAACCGTTGCGCTAGGGACCTTGGCGACTTCTTTGTGCGTGGTGACTACCGGATCGCTCGTGGTCGACATGGCAGAGAGTGGCCTTTCCTTACGTACTCAGAGATGAGCGTTACTAATCGTTAGTTCCTCACGAATCGTCCTGAAAATTCATTCGCTTCCAACTCGCGCTAAGCCCCATCGCGGGCCTGGCTGTGATGATGGGGCGCCGGCGGCAGCGTATAAATCACCTTCGGAAAGTGCTCGACGAGATAGCGCAACACTCCCGAAGCCTTGAGCAGACCTACTACCCTGCCCTGGCGATCGACTATCGGCAGCCGACGGAAGCCGCCGGCCGACATCAGTGCGATCGCCCGCGCTAAAGTGTCCTTCGGTCGGAGTGTGACCGGATTGGCAACCATCACAGTTTCGACCGGCTGATCGAGCGGCACGTCGTCGGCCAGCACTCGCAGGACGTCGCGCTCTGTGAAGATGCCGACCAGGCGCTGCTCCCGGCAAAGCAGGACCGCGCCGGTGTTCTTTTCCTTCAGCAGTCGCAGAACGCGGCGGATGCTCTCGCCTGGCGCCGCACAGACAGGGGTAGCAGGGTGGGCCTGCTCGACCGTTTCGGTCTCGAGATGAAGCTGAAAGTCCACCTGCAGAACCCAGTCATCAGGCCCACCTGACCGAGGCCAGAGAGCGATTCGTGGTGCAGAAGTCCGCCGCTCAGCAATCCGGAAATCGCTGCGACGGTCCTCTCGTAAATCTGCTACGGGAAACTTGCGTCGCACCGCATCGGGCGACGCCGGAAGGCCGACACGAGGCAGCAGCCCAAGAGCCTGCCGCCGCCGACCGTCTCAGAAAAGCCTAACACTCGCGTATTGCGGCCACAAGGAAAAACCTGCGTGCTGCACAATCGCTTCGCGCATCTGCTTCGCCGGAGCACTGCCGTCCTGAGCTGGGAGAAATACAACACTTGCGCGCGGTGCTGCAAACCGGCGAAGTGCCGGCCACTGTACAGGTTACGCCAAAACGGTCCGAAACCTTTACAACCCCTGTCGCGCGACGTGAACGGTTACGGGCATTCCCGTCCGTCAGCCGCAGGAACAACACTCCTTGGCTGCGAGGCGGCCCCCCAATGGCCAAACGCGACAAGGGGTTTTACAACCCCTTGTGCAAGGTACTGGATAGCAGCAACCCAAGTACCTGCCGGTAGATACTGCAATTGGGGTGCAAAACTTCACAACCCCTTTTCACAGCGTCACAAAGCCTCGCTACGATCACCAGATTGTCAAAGAGCAACTTGAGACTGAGCGCCCGTCGGTGGTTCGCTTCGAACTGGGCAGCCTTTCCACCGCGCAGCAACGAACGCCTCACCTGCGCCGGCGGCGGGAGAGGTTATCCCGTAAATTGTATAAAGTTTATCAAAAGTTGTCAACGGATGAGTCCACTGTCGACACATCGCTGTAACGAACCGGAATACCGGAACCATTTTCGATTGAAAGGCTCTTCTCCCAAACTTATCTGTAGCACGTTCCACCGCTCGGCCACTCAGCCTGCGGTTGACGGCTGAATTACAATCAGCCGAGTCAGCCGCCGGACGTTGGCTATGGACGCGAAGTTGACCCTGAAGGAATTGATCTCATGACGACAGTTTTTCGCCCGCTCCTGGTTGGTCTGGTGATGATCGCCCTTGCGACGGGCGCCTCGTTTCAAGTTTCGGCGCAGACGAAAGGAAAGGCTGCTGACAACACGCAGCTTGCCATGGCCGAAGCCCAGCGCGGTGAATGGTCGCGCTGGCGCGGGCCGAATGGCGATGGCATTTCCTACGAAAAGGGGCTGCTCAAATCGTGGCCCGAGGAAGGACCGCCTCTGCTCTGGAAAGCGAGCGGACTTGGCGGCGGTTTCTCGAGCGTGGCCATCGCGGGCGGGCGAATCTACACGCTCGGCGATCAGGACGGCTGCACCATGCATTGCCTGAAGCTCGAGGATGGCAGCAACGTCTGGTCGACCAAGATCGGCTCCGGCGGAGCCAACTGCACGCCGACGGTGGATGGCGAGTACATCTATGCCGTGAGCAAAGATGGCGATCTGGCGTGCCTGAAGACGGCGGACGGCGAACTCGTTTGGAGCAAGAACTACCGCGAGGATTTCGGCAGCAAGGAAACGCCCGGCTGGGGTTACAGCGAGTCGCCGCTAGTGGATGGCGATCGCCTGATCTGCACTCCCGGTAGCGATAGCGCTCTGCTCGCCGCGCTCGATAAGAAGACAGGCAAGGTAATCTGGAAAACCGACGCGGCCGGCAAGCTTGGGGACCGCGGCCACGGCGGTGCAGGCTACTCGTCGGTCGTGATCAGCAATGCAGCCAAGGTGAAGCAGTATGTAACGCTCGTCGGCCGCGGTGTGGTCGGCGTCGATGCTGCCACTGGCAAGCTCCTGTGGGGCTACAACAACGTGGCCAATGGCACTGCGAACATTCCGACGCCGATCGTTGCCGGCGACTTTGTGTTCTGCTCGAGCGGCTACGGCGACGGTGGAACGGCCCTGCTGAAGATCAACAAGAAGGGCAAGGAGCTTCAAGGCGAAGAGGTGTACTTTCACAAAGCCAATGAGATGCAAAACCACCATGGCGGCATGATCCGTGTTGGCGCGTACGTCTACATGGGGCACGGCCACAACAATGGCTTTCCACTGTGTGTGCATGTGCCAACAGGAAAGATTGCTTGGAAACCCGGTCGCGGCCCGGGGAGCGATTCGGCGGCGATCGCCTACGCCGACGGCCATCTCTACTTCCGCTATCAGGACGGCACGATGGCGCTAATCGAAGCCGATCCGAAGGAGTACAAGCTCAAGGGGCAATTCAAGATTGCCACACACAACGGCGAGAGCTGGCCGCACCCCGTCATCGCCGGCGGCAAGCTGTATCTGCGCGATCAGAATGACCTGCTGTGCTACGACGTGCGGGCGAAGTAGCACCTGATTACCGTCGAAATGAATACGGCGCCGCAAGAGCGTTAATGACCACCTTGCTCGTGCGGCGCTTGCACACGGTCGACGACCGCGACACGGATATCGCAAACGTTCGTATGCGTCGGCCCGGTCTTGATCAGTGAGCCGAGCCGCTCGAAGTACATATAAGCATCGTTTCGTTGCAGATAGCCGTGCGGATCGAGGTTGAACTCTTTCATTCTCCCGACAATCGCTGCGTCAGCCCAAGCTCCCGCAGCATCGGTCGGTCCGTCTTCGCCATCGGTTCCGCCGGAGAGCAGTGCGATCCCGCGCAACGCATCGGCAGGCTCTTTCGCTTCTTCGAGGCGCTTGGCCAGCGCCGCTAAGACAAGCTGCTGGTTCCGGCCGCCTTTGCCGCGGATCGCCGGATCGGCCAGGCGAACCGTCGGCTCACCACCGGTGATGAGGCAATCGGGGCCCGGTTCGTCCCGCATCCGCCACGCCATGTCGGCGAGATGGCGACCGACCTCTTCCGCGCTGCCTTCGAGCGACGTGGCGGCGATCATCGCGTGCGAGTAGCCCCGCCGCTCCGCCTCGACGCCAGCCGCATCCACCGCGACCGCGTTGTTACCAATAACGAGGTTTGTCACCTCGCAGCTCGGTTTCGGCAGTTTTCCTGAGTCTCGACTCGCCGCTTGGAGCCTTGCCGTGACCGCTGGCGACACTTCGAGAGCGTCGTACTTTTGCAAGATGGCGAGCGCTGCTTGAGGCGAACCTGAGTCCGGGACGGTTGGGCCCGAAGCGATGACGTCCAGCGGGTCGCCGAGAACGTCGGAGATGATCAGCGACACCAGTCGGCCGGCCTTGCAAGCGCGGGCGAGGCCGCCCCCTTTGATCCGGCTCAGTTGTTTGCGAACGGTATTCAGTTCCTGAATGTTCGCTCCGCTTGAGCTCAGGTGGCGGGTAATTGCTTGCTTGTCGCCGAGAGTGATTCCGTCGATCGGCGCCGGCAGGAGCGCCGAACCACCACCGGAGATCAGGCAGAAGCAAAGGTCGTGCGGGCCGAGCGAGCTGACAAGTCTCAGAATGTGTCGTGTTCCGAGCACGCCATCTTCGGTCGGTTCATTCACACCGGCAGGCCGGGCAGCATGCAGCAGGATGCGCCGCTGCGGCCGCACGCAATCGGCTGGCACATTGACCAGGCCAGTAATTTGCTTCTCGTGAGCAACTCGCTCACCAAGAGCCTGCAGCAGGCCCTCCGCCATTCCGGCGCCGGCCTTCCCTGCCCCGACGACTGCAATGCGGTGAACGGTTCTTAGGTCGATCAGCTCGTCGCCGACGAGCAGATCGTCGCCCTCGACGCGCACGTTGTCCCGCACGAGCAGGTCGCTGCGCACCGCGTCCACTCCGGCATGCCAGATGGCGAGTGCGTCCTCACGCAGCTTCTCCGGCGAGCGCCTCATGGCTTCTCTTTCGCCTCGCGCAACTTCGCCCGGATCGATTCCAGCCGCTGACCGATTTCGACTTCAAAGCCCCGATCGACCGGCCGGTAGTACGTGCGTTCGACCCCGAGATAGTCCTGCGCCGCCACGCCCCCCTCGACGTCGTGCGAGTACTGATACCCTTCGCCGTGGCCGAATTGTTCCGCGCCTTTGTAGTGCGAGTCGCGCAGGTGAACCGGTACCGGCAACACTCGACCTTCCCGAATGTCGGCGCGAGCTTCGGCGATCGCCGTAGTCGCTGAGTTCGACTTCGGGGCACAGGCCAGGTAGGTGACCGCCTGAGAAAGCGTCAACTGACACTCCGGCAAGCCGATGTACTCGCAGGCCTGCATGGCGGCGATCGCAAGCGGCAAGGCATGGGGGTCGGCATTGCCGATGTCTTCGCTCGCCAGGATGATCAAGCGGCGGCAGATGAAGCGGATGTCTTCTCCCGCCTCGAGCATCCGCGCTAGCCAGTAGAGCGCCGCATCCGGATCGCTGCCGCGGAGGCTTTTGATCAGGGCGCTCGCCGTATCGTAGTGCTCGTCGCCCGTCGGATCGTACTGCACGGCCTTGCGCTGCACCGATTCTTCGGCAAGTTGCCGCGTGAAGTGAATTGGCCGCTCGTCGGACGACAGCACACCGATTTCCAGCGTCGTCAGTGCCCGCCGGGCGTCGCCATCGCTCACTTCGGCCAGAAAGTCGAGCGCGTCCTCGTCCATTTCAACCGGATACTGACCAAGACCGCGATGCTTGTCGGCCAGCGCTCGTTTCAGCAAGCTCTTGATGTCGTCAACCGAAAGGGGCTGAAACTGAAAGATCTGGCTCCGGCTGACCAGGGCGCTGTTTACTGCGAAGAATGGGTTGCTCGTCGTGGCGCCAATCAGCGTGACGATGCCTTCTTCCACATCCGGAAGCAGCGCGTCTTGCTGGGCCTTGTTGAAGCGGTGAATCTCGTCGACGAACAAGATGGTTCGCGGGCCGCCCGTCGCCAGATCGTCGCGGGCCTTCTCGAGCGTCTCGCGCAGTTCCTTCACACCACTGGTAACCGCGCTGAGCTGCTTGAACTGCTTGCGGCTTTCGTTGGCCAGCAGACGAGCCAGAGTCGTTTTTCCCGTACCCGGCGGACCATAGAAGATCACGGAGCCAAGCCGATCGGACTTAAGCAGTCTCCGCAGCAATTTGCCTTCGCCGAGAAAATGCTGCTGCCCCACAAACTCGTCCAATCGCGTCGGCCTCATCCGTGCCGCGAGCGGCTGGGCCTTCCGCAGGTTCGCCGACTCAGATTGCTGGAACAGCGACATGGTTGCCGCCTATCTCTCAGTCTCGAACGTCGGCCGTTCGGCCATCAGGCGGTCGAGCAGGTCCTTGCTGACCGGCTTGGTGACGTGAAAGTTGAATCCGGCCTCGCGGGCTGCCCGGCGATCGTCCTCATCGTCGTAACCGCTGACGGCGACGAGATAGGCGTCGCTAAACTGCGGCTGCTCGCGCATCGCCTTGGCCACATCGTAGCCGTTCATGCCTAAACCGAGGCTAATATCGCAGAGCACGGTATCAGGCAGGAACTCGGCTGCGACTTCCAGAGCCTGCTTGCCACTGGCAGCCGAGGCGACCTCATGCTTCATCAATTTGAGCAGCATCTGCAACGGAAAGATTGCGTCCCGCCGATCATCGACCAGTAGTACTCGCCGCGACGGCCCTGCGGAAGAAGTGTTCCCAGTCGACATGATCCTACTTTCGCTACTACAACCGAGGCCGCGACTTGCGTACTTGCCCCGACAAACAGTTCGTTCCAACAACTGATGGTACCGAATGAGGCTTGCAGGCACTAGGCTTTGCCTAGGAAGCCGCGGAACGATTCCGGCACTTAAAAAAGCCGCATTTGCGCGCCCGGAAGCACGGGCGGGCGGAAGAGGCTGCAATTCAGGTCGGGCGTTTCGCCGTCGAGGCCATAGCGACGTGTAAAGGTGCGAAACACGGTACCGATCTGTTCGGCAATCGGGCCGGTTCCACGCTGTCGCTCGCCCCAACGCGTCACATAAAGCTCGCCGCCGCGCATGGAGCGGACGAGTTGCTCCACCTTTGCCCGAGCTAATGGGCGATGCCGGTCGAGCCACTCCAGAAACAGCGGTTTCACGGCATGGGGCAACCGCAGCAGCACGTAACCTGCGGACTTTGCCCCGGCTTCTCCGCAAGCCTTCAAAATGGCAGGGACCTCGCTGTCGTTGAGTCCCGGCACGATGGGCGCGACCATCACTTTAGTGGGCACACCCGCAGCCGATAACTCGCGGATTGCCCGCAACCGCGCGGTGGGTGTACTGGTGCGCGGTTCCAGTTCGCGTGCGAGTTCGGCATCGAGCGTTGTCACGCTCAAGTTCACTTGAACGAGATCGAGCTTTGCCATCTCGCTGAGAAGGTCGAGATCGCGAACCACGAGGGCGTTCTTCGTGATCATGCCGATCGGCTGACGGCACTCCAGCGCGATCTCCAGGCACTGCCGCGTCAACTTGAACTCGCGCTCGGCAGGCTGGTAGCAGTCGGTCACGCCGGAAAAGATGATCGGCTCGCACTTCCACGACGGCTTGGCCAGAAACTCCCGGAACAAGCGAGGCGCGTCGTGCTTCACGAGCACCTTGGTCTCGAAGTCGAGACCCGCACTCATGCCCAGATATTCGTGCGAGGGGCGAGCGTAGCAATACGAACAGCCGTGCGAGCAGCCCCGGTACGGGTTCACGCTGTAATTGAAGCAGACATCCGGACTGTCGTTCGAGGCGACGATTGATTGCGACTTGTCCGGCAGATACTCGGTCGAGACTCGGCGCACAGCGGTGAGCAACTCATCGTCAGGATCGAGCTGCTCGTAGTCTGCTTCGACGTGGATTTGCTCGAACCGGTTCGCGGACTGCGAGGCGGAACCGCGACCGACGTACCGAGTTTTAGGCGTTTCCGACATCTGCTTCGTCCACAAACCTGCCAAGCGCCGTTGCAGCCAACGACGCTAGCAATGTTAGGGAAATACTGTACAGATGTCAACTTCGCTTCATCGCTTCACTGCCTTGTCAGTCAGCTGACGGAGTGGCTATTGCTTACCACTTCAATCCGAACTGCTCCCCGCCGCTTGCTTTGCCGGTGCCGCCCTTGAGCGGGCCACCGCGTTTGGGCACGGCGAGCGGACGTGGCGGCTCGTCGACCACGACCTCTTCTTCCTTCTTCTCTTCCTTGCCCGGCTTGGCGATGGCCGCCTTCAACGAAAGGCTCATCCGCTGTGCTTCCGGATCGATCGAGATCACCTTCGCCTCGACCTCCTGCCCTTCTTTCACGATGTTCTTCACCGCGAAGACACGGTGGTGGGCTAGTTCGGAAATGTGAATCAAGCCCTCCACCCCCGGAGCCAATTTCACGAACGCACCGAACTCAGCGATCCGCGAGACTGGCCCTCGGACCAGGGTCCCGACAGGGAATCGCCGTTCGATACCGGTCCAAGGATGCTCCTCCAGGTTGCGGAGCGAAAGGCTGATCTTGCCAGTCTCTGGATCGATCTTTTCGATCCGCACCCGCACCTTCTCCCCTTCCTTGAGCACTTCGCTGGGGTGCTTCACTCGCTCCCAGCTGAGTTGGCTGATGTGGATCAGCCCGTCGACGCCGCCCAGATCGCAGAAGGCGCCAAAGTCGTGAATTTTCCGCACCACGCCTTCTCGCATATCGCCGACCTGCAGCGAGCCGAGAAGTTGCTTCTTCGTCTCTTCCTTCTCACGCTCCAGTACGGCGCGGCGGCTGAGAACTAGGTTACCGCGGCGCTCGTTGGCTTCCGTCACCACACAAACCATCTTCTGCCCGACAAAGTCGGGCAGGTTCTCGGTGCGGTAGAGCGAGATTTGACTGGCTGGGATGAACGCGCGGATGCCGTTCACAGCTGCCTCCAGACCGCCAGTGTTTGCCGCGGTAATGCGGGCTTCGACCAGGCTACCTTCAACAATGCTCGACCAATCGGCACCGCTGGCGGCGAGCGATCCGCCTGGTACTGCCACGTCGTGCAGACCGTCTTCGGCGTTGTAGCCGGTGACGATCACGTCGATCATCGAGCCGACTTCCGGCGGATTCTCGAAGTTGCGAACGGAAGTGACCCCTTGGTTCTTCCCGCCGAGCGAGAAAAACACGTTGTCGCCGTGAATATCCACGACCTGCGCCCGATGGCGCGATTCATTCTCCAGACGCCCTGCCGATACCGGTCGATCGGCGATCATCTCTTCGAGCGACATTCCGCCTAGTGCTGCGTTAATCTCCGCTTCGAGATCGTCAGCGAGCGGTCCGCGAATGCTGGGCACGGGAACCGGCGGTGCGGGGCCACGTTGAGCTGAGCGGGCTTTCTCCTCGGCTGCCTCCTCATCGCGACGTTCCCGCTGCTCTGCAGTCAGGTTCTCGTCAGCGGGTGGCTGACCTTCGCCAGCCGGACGCTGCGTGCCGCCTGGTCGCGGACCACGGTCGCGTTTCGGACCTCCACCACCCGGGCCACGTTGGGCGTCTCCGCGAGCCGGCCCGCGCTGTCCACCGCCGCCTCCGCGTGGGCCTCCACCGCGATTCCCATCGCCGGTTTGGACCGCCTCGAACGGGTTGGGCTTACGGTTGCCGACCGCTAGCGGGCCCCGCTTCGCTCCGCTGTTTTCCTGAGCGGGCGTGTCCTGGCTGCCGGACGGCTGCGAGGCCTGCGATTGCGGATTCTGGTTCGGTTCGGATGGAGAGGTCGGATCGGTCGACATGGCGTACGCGGAAGCGAATATCGGTAAGCCCGCCGCCGGTCCAGCGTCCATCGCTGGAATCTCCGCAGCGGAGCAAGCCAATTAGTTTATCAGCCCACCGGCGGCGGGAATAGGAGAACTTAAGGCTCGGCCCGGGCTCGCGGTTGCAGTGCATCGGCGAGTGGGAAGCGTAAGCCCCCCTGCTGATCAGCGGACGACCGTTAGGGTCCCAGCCCAATTCGAGCCTCCGACTCACAACTGCCGCCCGCCGGAGCAACTTCTGGCGACGGGCAGGAACTTTTCATGATCGGGCCGTGTGAGCCTCGATCGCCGTCTCGAGATACTCAATCGCCCGTTGTAACTGCGGATCAACCGTCGCCGCATCAACCGGATCTTTTGAGGCCTCAGTCGCACCGTCTTCGGCGACATCCTCAGGTGCCTTTCCCGCAGGATCGATGGTTTTCCCGGCATCGCCAGGCGGCTGGTTCTTTTCGGACTCGCGTTCGAAGGGTTGGATGTCTCGCTGCCGTCGTGCCTTGGCGATTTTTGCCGCCTCTTCGGTTGTCAGGTTCACTTCGAGCTCCGGGTCCGGCCGCACTCCCCAGTCGTCCGAATCCTTCGCGTCCTTCCGTTTATGAATGTCCTTGCCGCTCGGCCGCCAATAGCTGGCGATCGTCAGCCGCAACGCACTGCGATTGCCTTCGAGCGGCAAAACGTTCTGCACCGTTCCCTTGCCCCACGATCGTTGACCAGCAACCACCGCCCTGCCCTGATCTTGCAAACAGCCGGCCACGATTTCGCTGGCGCTGGCTGAGTATTTGTCGATCAGTACCACCATCGGCACGTCCTTGCCGAGTTCCACGCCCGGTGTCGCCGAAAACGAAGCCCGCTCGACACCGCCGCGGCCGCGAGTCGTAACGATGATGCCTCCGTCGAGGAACACGTCGCATGTCTCAACCGCAGCGTCAAGCAGCCCGCCAGCATTGCCCCGGAGGTCGAGAATCAAGCCTTCGATGTGGTTGCCGGGCTCGCGATATTCCTGCAGGGCCTTTTTGAGCTCTTCGGCAGTATCCTTTCCGAATGTAGTTAGGCGGATGTAACCGAGGTTCGGATGTTCTTCGAGGCGATAGATCCAACTGCCGTCGGCCCGCCGACGGTCGCCGAGAACCGACTCAATCGGGATGCGTGCACGTTCCAGAGTGACCTCAATCGGCTCCGCGACGTCTGTCCGCAGCAGCTTGAGATCGACCTTCGATCCCTCCGGCCCGCGCATCAGCTGGACGGAGTCTTCCAGCGTCATCCCCTCGGTGTCTTTGCCGTTGATTTCGACGATCTGGTCCCCCGATCGCAGCCCCGCCTTGTAAGCGGGCGTGCCCACGAGCGGAGTCATCACGGTGAGTCGCTTTGTCTCAGGATTCATCTCGACCACGATGCCAACGCCGCCAAATTCCTGATCCAAATTCTCTCGCAGGCGGTTGTATTCATCAGGATTCACATAGCCCGAGTACGGATCGAGCTGCGAAACCATCCCTTCCATTGCCCCTTCGAAGAGGGCTCGGGAATCGACCGGATCGACGTACTGGGTATTGACGATGTTCATCACCTCGCCGAGCGTGCCGATGTATCGGTTGCGCGCCGCCCTGTGGTAACACAGGATCGACGCGATGGCGGCGATGAAAATGACCAACAAGTTACGGCGCGGCATGCGGGAAGCTCCTCGCTCTCAATCGTCAACCGATCGGTGCAGTCTGTCAACCGACGCCACGCTCTTGGCTTGATGGCTTAGTTTTCCCAGTGCTGACGGCAAAAACGGTTCGCTGGGAGGCGGGCGAAGCCTTAGAATGCCCGAGCGGAGCACGACGAGCATAGCGAGGATGTTGCGATGACCAAGTGGGAACAAACCACACCTTCAGAGTCATTTTTGGGCAAGCAGCAGTCATCTACTTCGCTGCCGTGGTCGTTTGCGCTAACTGCGATCGGGCTTGCCGCTCTTAGCTGCTCAGCGGCGATGGCCCAGGATCCCAGCCCAAAAAGCGAAATGGTGGTCGAATCGGCCGCGGCTCCGGCAGCGAAGAGCTCGAAACTCGACTTCGACAAGACTGGGCCTCAAGTTGGCGATCAACTTCCGGCGCTCACCCTGCGAACGATCAAAGGTGAACCCCAGCGGCTAGACGATGCCTGGCGTGGCGGCCCGGCGTTGCTCGTGACCAGTTCGCTCACCTGTCCGAAGTCCCGCAGTCGTTGGCCGGAGTTGCAGAAGATCGTCGAGAAATACGGCGACAAGTTGAATGTCGTGATCGTGTACGTGATCGAGGCTCACCCGGTCGGCAGCATCTGCCCCTACAAGGGCATTGAGGACATCACGCCCGAAAACGAGGCAGACGGCATCCTCCGCCGGCAGCCAGATTCGCTCGAAGATCGTCTGGAGCTTGCCCAGGAATTCAAGCGTTACCTACGCATCAATACGCCGATCTACATCGACAACATGAGGAACGAGGCGTGGAAGGCCGTCGGCGCGGCGCCGAACCTCGCACTGCTCGTCAATGACGAAGGGATTGTGGTTGCACGCAATGGCTGGTTCGAAGGGGAGGCTACGGATGCCGCGATCGAAACATATTTGAAAGACCCAAACCGGAGCAGATCCGCGCGGAAGTACATCGATACGCGTTCTGAGAATCGAGTCGTGCGAGCAGCAATGCTCGCCAAGGTTGGACTCGAGCAGTTCGATTTTCAAGGCCTGATTGAAGCTCAAGATGGAACTCAATTGGCCGCAGTTTTGAAGAAGAATCCTGAGCTTGCGAATTGCGTGTTCGAAAATCTCCGGGGCAACGAATCGACGGCCCTCATGTATGCGATCCAGCGTGGGAATTCGAATTCGGTGGAACTCTTGCTCTCCCATGGTGCCGACGTGCATGCGAAGAGCGCGGACGAAACCGCATTGCAGCTTGCCGCTCGCAATGGGGAACTGAAAATTGCCAAGCTGCTCTTGAAGCACGGCGCTAACGCCTCTGTCCCCCCATCAGGAAAGTCGCCCCTGCACGAGGCTTCACTAGCCGGCCACCATGATCTGGTAAGGCTCTTACTCAGTGCCAACGCCCAACCGGATATTTACTCCACTATTGCCCTTGGTGATAGCGAGACCGTGCAAAAGCTCCTGGCCGCCGATCCGTCCTTGGCCGCGCGGCCCGATGGAGCTCAGCGCATGCCGCTAGACTACGCTGCTGCGAATGGCAGGTTAGAGATTGCCAAAGCTCTGATCTCGAGTGGGGCACCGGTGGTCGAAGCCAAGCTGATTGACCTTGAGCCACCGCTACACCGGGCGATTGCGAGGAAGGACCATGCGATGGTTGAACTGCTGCTCGGAGCCGGCAGTTCGCCGGATACCGCCGTAGGATTCCGGGGCGAGAACTCGCGGTCGACTCCTGCCCTCCACTCAGCAGTCCGTCAGGGAGAACTGACGATCATTCGCTCGTTGTTGGCGCACGGCGCGAACGTTGAGGCTCGAGATACATTCTCCGAGACGGCTCTGCATGTTGCTGCTGAATTGGGACGGGCTGATATCGTAAAACGTCTGCTGGAAGCGGGAGCAGAAGTGAATGTCTTGAAACTCGGATTTCACTTGCCGTGTGGTTCTGGAGATGAGTCGAAGCCGACCAATAATACTCCTCTGCACCTGGCCGCTGTCGCAGGCAATCCGGAGACAATCAAGGCACTACTTGCTGCGGGTGCTGAACTGAATGCGCGCACCGCCGATGGCACAACGCCGTTGATGGCCACGATCGTGCCGCCGCGATACTCCGGTAGCTCGGACGATCCTCGGTTGCCCTGTGCGGAGTGCTTAATCAAGGCCGGTGCGGACATAAACGCCAGGAACGACCAGGGCCAAACCGCGCTCGACCTGGCCTTGGCGGCCCTCAAGCAAAACGAAGACGAGTTCGATGCCAGGCCGAAGGACGATGTGCAGAAGATTGCCGCGCTGCTCAACCAACAGGGAGCAAAACGCGGCGAGCAACTAGCACGAAAGGCCGTGCGAGAATTCTAGCAGCACGGCTTCGACTGTTAGTCGATTCGCGGTCACGCACTTCGCGCGGGCCGCAGATCGCTCGCTGGGATGAACGCCCGGTTCACTACGAGCATTGCCAGTGCGTATGGCACCAGGCCGGTGATCAGCCCCAACGACAGCCACACAAAAACGCCGATCGCCAGCATCAGCGGCCGAGCCAGGCGATTCCAGATCAGTATCGGGAACAGCAGCTCATAAGCGACGATTCCATGCGACCAGGCGTTCAGTACTCGTGGATAGTTCCGCAGCCAGCTGAGGTCGATCGGCCGGCTGTGCGTCTGCGCCAATAGCAGCCACACTCCTTCACCTCCCCACCAGGCTTCACCGAAGAGTTTGGTCAGTCCGAACATGGCATAGAGGGCGGCGCCATGCACCTGGATCAGACGGATCGACACATTCGCAGCAATGGAAGTTTCAGGCAACTTCCAGCCAAGGCGGCGATAAAGAATCGAATCGAGTGACAGTCTCGCACCGGATGGCCCGAAGCAGAGATAAAACAGCAGCATCGAAAGCACTGGTTCGAGCTGACCGGTCAGCATGTGGGCGCGATGGCTGTAGCTGAGCACGATGAGCAGCGTCAGGACGCTCGTCACTCGCGAGAACAGGCCCACAGCCAGCGCCAAGGCGATCAGAATGGCGATGACGTGGACTGTCCAAAGCTGGCCAGGTTGATCGAACCAAAACAAGTAGGAGAACTGATAGCTCGACTCAGCTTGTAGTGCATCCAGATTGCGGATTACGGAGGGCGGCAGAATGCCGTCCGCGGCAAACCAGCGAGTCAGATCACTGTTGTACGACAGCAAAAACAACAATGATGCCAGCCCAGTGCCGATCCGAACGATCGCCAAAGGCAGCGGATCGACGGCGGTGAACCAGAACCGGTTCCATCCGCTGCCGACTCCTTCGGACAGTTCTTGCCAGTAGCGGGGCGAAAGTGTGTTCATTGCAGATCGTTTAGCACTGAGAGTGAGCGGTTACCGCGACTGCGCAGGGAGGCTTTTCACTGCCGCGAGCAGAGCCTTCTTAAGGACGATTAGTGGCTGGGGGTGAGGTACTTTGACGGGGAGCCACTTCGCCGCGGCCCGCCCGCTTGTTGACCTGCACCTGGCCGTCGTCGTCGTAGAAGACGTCGGCTTCGTAGATGGTCACGTCGTATTGCGGTGCCGTCGGATTGTCAGGCGGGAAGCCCGGGAACAGGGTGTTGATGTCCGACGGTTGGCTCATCCGCTGCTGGCTGCGTACGACGGCGGCACGCGCGTCGTTCTCGTCCATCAATCGCCGACCGACGGCGCGGGCGATGACGGCGCTCAGATCATCGTCCTGTTCTGACGAGCCGTAGACGCCAAGCACATCGGCAAGGCCGAAGTAACGCCTGCGGCTGCCGGTCCACGCGTTCCCGCGATCCGGCAAGACGACCGACTTGATCATTTTCTGAGTCGAAACGTGTTCGTCGCTGCGCGGGTAGAGCTCGACCACAATCACCCGGTCATCTTGCTCCGCGCCGTGGGCCAGAAAGAACTCGGTGAACTGCGGATCGAACTGGAAGAATTGGGTGTAGGGCCGAAAAACTCCTACCAAATCGGCCTGCAATCGGGAGCGGCGAAAGTTCGCGAAGAGGACCGCGAAAACGCAGGTGAGATGAATCAGGATCAGCAGTGATACGATGCTGAAAATGACAGGCGGATTGGGCGATTTTTCGGGCGATTGCGATGCCATAGTTTCGATCGATTCAACGGGCCGGCGTGGGGGCGATGGGCATCCGTTCGCGCACCTGGCATCCTCCTGAGTCCGTGGTATCGGCGGTTCGCTGCCAGCAGCTTCACCCTGCCGCAGGGCACTCTACGCAGCCGTTATAAGCGGCGGCATGCGACCCACGGTGGCCATGCTAAGTAGATAAAAAAAGAAAGATCGGACTCTAGCCGAGTCCGATCTTCCGTGATTCTGCTTGCCGCAGGACTGTCAACCAACAGGGGGAAACTGACAGTCCTGTAAGCTTATGCTTCGCGGCAACAACCCGCGAAGGCAGAAGTTAGTTGTTGCTCGGGGGGGCATCGGCGGCAGCGCCAGCGGCTGCACCAGCAGCACCGGCTTCAACGCCAGCTTCGACACCAGCCGGGGCTGGGCCAGCAGCGTCAACGCCACCCTGGATCGGAGCACCCTGGATCGGGGCACCGTAAGCCGGAGCGCCGTAAGCCGGAGCACCGTAGGCAGCACCACCGCAGGTCGGCGGGCAAACCGGGGCAGCCGGAGCGCCACAGCACGACGGCGGGCAAGCCGGAGCGCACTGCTGAACGCCACAGCAATCATTGTGGCCACCGCAACCGCAGCAGCGGTTACGACGACGGTGGTGACGGTGACCGCCGCAGCCGCAGCAATCATTCACAACCGGGCCACAGCAGGTGTTGCCACCGCAGCCGCCGCAGCGATGACGACGGTGGTGACGGTGACCGCCACAACCGCAGCAATCCTGCTGATAACCACCGCAGCCACCACAGCCGTGGTGACCGAACAGTGCGGCCGAAGCCTTGTTCTCACCGCCCACGAGGGCGATACCGACGAGCGCGAAAAACATCGCGGCTCCTAGAACGACGATACGATTCATTCTCGAATCCTCCAAAAAGCCTAACAGGTACCGAAAGCCGGAAAATCAAAGTTGCCGTCTGTTGCTTCACCTCGCTCTCGACGGCAGACTCGAGCGAAGCGCGACCTTGCGTACCCTGCGAGAACCTCGCACCTTCGTCCTGCTGATCCCTGTTTGCGTAAAGCTTTGCGGGTTGCGAAGGATGTAGCGATCACACAGGCTAGGCCGCTAGGTTAGCATGCAAGAAGTGAGTGTCAAGCGCCCAAAGTCAAAATAGGAAGCTTGGGCGAAGCCGCTGGGAGTAGCAAGGACACTGAGATACTTAGTCCAAGTTTGGGCGAGTGTCCAATCTGCAGTCGGCGCATAAAAAAAGGCCCATCGCTTTGCGATGGGCCTTATAGGCACGATACTTAAGTTTCACGCGAACAATGCTTTGTATCGCCCCCGGTGGGCGGCAGTCGCGGCGTGAAGGCAATGCTATCGCTGCACTGGCTGAGTCTCAGCTGCTCCCTCGGCTGGAGGATTTTGGGCAGTTTGCGCTTGGGCTGCTGCCGCTGCTTGCTGCTGAACTGCAAGAGCCTCTTCATGCTTGCGCATCATGTCTTGAGGATCTTCGAAATTCAGGAACTGAGGTGGCTGATTCGGGATCAGCTCCAATGCCATGCCAGCAATCCGCCAGCCTTCAGGCTGCTTCCGTAGTACCCAGACGATTTCATAAGTGATCGATCCGTCTTGATAGGTCTCAGTCCACACGCTGCTCACGTGTGCACCGTTGGGGTTCTCCTCCAGGACCTTGCCGGGCGACACCGTATAGGTCGCACCAGGAGCGCTTTGAGGGGCGACCGCGATTTCGTGCTTGGCCGTTTCTTCGCGCGCTTTGCCGGTGAGGAGCGCTGCTGTCGTTGCCTCGTCGCCGGCTTTCAGTGCGGCGAGGAAGGTAGAAACCACCTGCTCCGGAGCCGCTTCGACGGCGACTTCAACCGCTTTGCGCGGTGCCGCAGGAGCCGCGGCTGCTTGCGTGTTACCGCCGCCCGCCGAGGCATTGCTGTCGGCGGCAGGCGCCGGCTTTTCCGAACCGTTGCAGCCAACCCAAACGCAGGTTGCCAAAACCAAGGCGAAGATCGAAACAGTCCGCTTCATGAGAGCATCCATTCTCTGCGAGCTGGGAGCGAGACAAGCTCGACTGGGCAATAAGTGAGGCATAGCAAGTGGACCGATCCACCGCTGTCTCCGTGCCTCCTCCCGGCCATCCATCTGCCGGGCACGAATTGGCCTGGGAGTTTGCCAAGATCGGCCCACTGGGTCAAGGCGAATGTGCGGTCCTACGCCGTCGCCATCCTTCGAGTCCCCGCTCGTCGGACCGAACCGTTCGGAACCGCGGAAATGCCTAATTCGCGCGGAATGGTTCATTTTCTCCAGTCTGTAACCGGGCCCGCGATTTTTCACCCGTTTATTTTTGACGGCGATTCGAACCTGACCTAGGTTTCCTGTTGGGCAGATGTACTGCGGCATTTCCTGCGACCGTTCGGTCCGCCGCAGTCGGAAAACTGCTCGCTAATCGTCGAAGCCACTTGGAGGTAGCCATGCGGTTCGCTCGTGCGCCCATGCTGGGTCTGGTCGGGGCAGCCATCGGACTTGCTCTCTGTATTCCTGCTTCCGCGGATGACGGCCCGCGCGTGGTCCGCGTCGAGGAAAGCTGGGAACTGCAACTCGCCGAGCCCAATGCGAACGACACAGCTCCGCAGATTACTTGCGCCTTCACGCCGTTCTGCAACCTGGAAAAGCTGCACGCCACCTTCGAGATCAATCATCTCGCCACACCCGAGTTTGCTCCCGGCGGTCTGCATCTGCACGCCTGGAACGGCAGCCAGCGCCTGGGAGTGGCTCACTCCGGCACTGGCTCGCTGCGTACAACTGGCGAGGTGGTTCGCTGGAAACAGGTGATGACTCTCGCCGATGACCAACTCATCCTGGAGGTGATCGACGGCTCCTCGACTACCTGGGGCAATTTCGGCGGCGAGAGTTCACTGCGGATCGCCGTGCCGACGTCGCTCAACAACCTGAACTCCTATTCGCCTGAGGTCTCCGTCCGCCAATCGGGCATCGGCTTCGCCGCCAACCGCGTGAATCATCTAAAGATGACCCACTGCAAAGCCCTCACGCACGACGGCCTCGTCATCGAAGACTCGACGGACCGCCTGGTTCACGCACTGGAGTAGTTCCTCGCTCCTGTTTAGCACCTGGGTCCAATTCCTGATCACTCTTCACGCACGGTTGCCGCCATGAATCATCGTCGCCCGCTTCGTCACCGCCGCCGCGGAAACGTCCTGATGCTCACCGCCGTGATGATGGTGCTGCTGATGGCATGTGTCGCCTTCTCCGTCGATGTGGGCTACCTCTATATCGCCCGCAGCGAACTGCAGCGCACAGCCGACGCCTCGGCGATCGCGGCCGCCTGGGAGTTGCTCGACGAGAATGCCCCCGCCGGCGCCACCACAGCTTCGACGCTAACCTACGAGGCCCGGCTAAAGGCCAATCAGTTCGCGGTTTTGAATCCGGTTACCAACGACGTCGCCTCGCTCGGCTACAGCGACATCCAAGTTGGATACATGTCCAACCCGTCCGATCGCACCCAGCAAATCGCCTTCGGCGGCACATCAATGCCGAATGCCGTGCGAGTGACCGTTCAGAAGACGAACCTGCAGAACGGCGAAGTGCCGCTCTTTTTCGCCCGAGTGCTCGGCTACAACAGCAAGGCAACGCAGGCTGAAGCCACGGCCGCTCTGATCAACAATTTTGGCGGGTTCCGCGCTCCCGCAGATGGCAGCAATCTCGAGTTGCTGCCGTTCGCCCTGGATGTCGATACCTGGAACGGCCTGCTGGCCGGCGTCGGGACCGATAAGTACAAGTACAACTCGGCGACGAAAACGGTCAGTCCCGGAAGCGACGGTGTCCTAGAGGTAAACCTCTATCCGCAAGGCACCGGTTCTCCGGGAAACCGCGGCACGGTCGACATCGGCGGGGCGAACAATAGCACCAACGATATTGCTCGCCAGATTGTCGAGGGTGTCAGCAAGGAGGACATGGAGAAGATCGGCGGCTCGCTCGAGTTCGACCATAACGGCGAACTCGAACTGAACGGCGACACCGGTATCAGTGCCGGCGTGAAGGACGAACTGGCCTCGATCGTTGGCCAGCCGCGGATTATCCCGATCTTCAGCCAGGTGCAGGGACCGGGCAACAATGCCCAGTACACGATTGTGAAGTTCGTCGGGGTAAGGGTCTGCGAAGTGAAGCTCACCGGCAGTATGAGCAGCAAGAAAGTAATCATTCAGCCCGCTAACGTGATCGCCCGCGGCGGCATCCCGTCCGACGATCCGGGGTCGAGCTACTTCCTGTACTCGCCCGTCTGGCTGGTGCGATAAGAATCACATCCATTCAAAGCGTCCGGGTGCCGACAACCGCTGCCAGCTTCACAACACCTTTGCCGCTGCTCTGACCGTGCCAAACTCGACCGGTGAACAGCCCCCGAGTTGTGTAGAATACAACCCCTTGTGCAATCGATTGGAAACACTCAAGGTGTTGCGATCGAAGGGCTTAGCGGTTTTGAGGCCGTTCTCTCCACAAACCCCTTTCGCCGCTGCCTGAACAGGGGTGAACAGGCCCCATGGGGTCGGTCAGCCACAAGCCTTCACAACCCCTTTCCAACCGACTTTCAAAGAGCCAGGGTCCAAGACGCGACTGGCATCGCACTATGTGCACCCTCAAATGCGCGCAGCACGCAACCGCTCCACGTTCGGCCATCGAACGAGGATTGTCGTTGAATTTTAAGGAATTGATAAGCATTTGTCAATGAAGGTGTCGGCTCGGGCCTGCCTGCCGAATTTTGGCGCGTTGTGCGAATGATTCGCCCCAGCGGCGAACGGAATCGGTGGCATACTTCCTCGTCTGACAACGATTCGCCTCCTGTTAGACCGGCCCCGGACGAATTGCCCCTCTCCGGGGCTTTTTTAAGCGCCTCGCGAAACTTACCCGCCTGCAGCGGGGTTATATCGTCGCCGGTCGCGGACCTCGAGGCTGCGACTGGCGGCCCTCCTAGCAGCGCAACGCCGGGAGGGCTTTTTTGTTGCCTGTTTGGATTGCACCTTGGTGAAATCTGACCAATATTTGCTTGCACCGGCCTGAACCGTCAGGCCATTCTCGCAATCTGACGGACGATTCGTGGAACGACGTGGATCCCCTCGCTATCCGGCCCCGCTGTGTCTGACGGCCCAGCCGGTGAATGAGGAACTCGACAAAACGGGCGATCCGCTGCAGGCGACCGGTGTCGACTTGTCGGCCAGCGGTCTGCGATTCACTTCGACCACACCGCTGCTCTCGGACTGGGCTGTGATCAGCATGGACTCAGCCGACCGTAAGGTGAACATCTTCGCCAAGCGCGTGCGACTCAAGCGTGACGGAGCGGACTACCAAGTGGCGGTGCAATTTGTCCGCCTGCTTGCCTGACGAGGTTTCTCATCGCCTCCGAGCCAGTACAACTCTGCTCAAGACTGGCTTAGTTCTTTTCGGCCCGCGATGTGCATTCATCCGCGGCCGATGCGCACACTCCATTTCGAGCACTGGTATCTGCTCATCGGTGCCTTGCTGGTGTTGATGGCGATCGTGGGGCCTCGCGTCAAACGATTGCCTCTGACCACGGCCCTGCTCTATCTCGGCATCGGGCTGCTGATTGGTTGGATGGGTTGGTTTCGATTCGAACCGCTGCAACACACTGCCTTACTGGAGCGGCTGAGTGAAGTCGCGGTAATTGTTTCACTGTTTGGGGCTGGGCTCAAGCTGCGTTTGCCGCTCACTTCGCCGATGTGGCGGCTGCCGATCTTGCTCGCCTTTCTGTCGATGACCGTGACCGTGGCGCTGATTGCTGGGTTGGGCACGTTCTGGTTGGAATTGCCGCTGGGTGCTGCCATTCTGCTGGGGGCGGTACTTGGCCCAACCGATCCAGTGTTGGCTTCAGATGTTCAAGTCGAGCACGCCAGCGACACGGAACCGCTGCGATTCACCCTCACTGGCGAGGCCGGTTTGAATGACGGCACGGCGTTCCCCTTCGTCATGCTGGGTTTGGGGCTGCTGGGCCTGCACGACCTGGGCGATTCCTTCTGGTGGCGGTGGTGGTCGATCGATGTCGTTTGGGCCATCGTCGGCGGCCTGGCGTGCGGCACCGTGCTCGGGATGGCCGTCGGGCGCCTGGTTGTGCTACTGCGGCGGCAGCACGGCGAAGCGATCGGCCTGGACGATTTCCTCGCTTTGGGACTGATCGCTCTGTCGTATGGCGCAGCGCTGCTGATCCACACGTATGGATTTCTGGCGGTGTTCGCTGCCGGGCTTGCGTTACGCCGCATCGAGCGGGAACTGTCGCCTGGCACCGATGCCCCGCCCGATGTGAAGGCGGCTGCCGGTGCGCCCGAGGAACTGGCCAAAAATCCGGAGACCGCGCCGGCCTACATGACCGAAGCCGTCCTACACGTCAACGAACAGATCGAGCGGATCGCCGAACTCACGCTGGTGTTGCTTTGCGGGGCGATGCTCGTGGCGGTCCCAGTCAGCTGGTCTGCCGCTGCCTTTGCCGGCGCATTATTCTTTTTCGTGCGACCGCTGGCCGTCGCTCCGCTGGCCCTGGCTTGGGGAACTGGCCGATTCCAAGCCACCTTGCTCAGTTGGTTCGGCATTCGAGGTATCGGGTCGCTCTACTATTTGTTCTATGCCTTGGAGCGGCGGGTGGACGAAACCATGGGTGAAACCATGCTTTCGATCACCCTGACGACGGTGGCGCTTTCGATTGTGCTGCATGGAGTGACCGTCACCCCGCTAATGAAGTATTACGGCCGGAGGAAAAACCGCTCCGATTTGCAAGTTGCCTAGGTCGTAAATACGATCGTTTGTAGTGCGCCACTTCCCCCGGCGCCGGTGAATTCCCCGGGCTCACTCTCGCATGCTGCAGCGACTGCGTCGATTATTGCCGGGATTTCGCTCTGCGCCGTCGGGGGCCCTTGGTCACTTGACGTTCGGCAATACGTCGGTCGGACGGGCCGTCTCACGCACTGGGCTTGCCCTGAAAAAACAGTTGTGGATCTGGCCGATTGTTGCCGTGGTGGTGTTGGCCATTATCGGACTCGGCATCAGGCAGGCCATCGAGCGCACGATGCAGAATAGCCTGCGCTCGCAACTCACCACGCTGGTGAGTGTCGAACGCTCGATGCTCGAAACGTGGCTAAAAATCCAAAAGTCGAACGCCGAATCGCTCGCTACCGACGAGCAGGTCCGAGACACGGCTGAGGAGATTCTGTCCGCAATCGCGGCGGACATCGTGGCCACCGACTCGGCCGCTGAAACTCCGACGGTAACGGATCCGGCAAAGCTTTCGGCACTTCGGGCCCGCCTGGCAAAGGAACTGAGCCCAGGTATGTCGGCTCACCACTTTGCTGGATTCATGTTGGCAGACAAGGATCGTCGCATTGTGGCTTCCGCCAATCAGGAGCTGGTTGGCAAGGTGTTCGACAGCTACGACCACTTCCTCAGTCCGGCGCTCGAAGGTCAAACGACGGTCAGCCCACCATTCGCGAGCCTCGTGCTCATGAAGGACGAGAATGGCAAGCTGAAGCATGGTCTGCCGACCATGTTCGCCTGTGCCCCAATCCGTGACGCATCGTTTCAGGTGATCGGAGTGCTGTGTTTGCGGATTCGGCCGGAACGGGAATTTACCCGCATCTTGCAGCTCGGCCAGGTGGGAGCGTCGGGCGAAACGTACGCCATCGACAAAAATGGGTTGCTCGTCTCCAGCAGCCGATTTGACGAAGAACTGATCATGCTGGGCGTGCTGCCAGACGTCGAAGAAACTCGCTCCATCCTGACAGTTTCCTCGCGCGATCCGGGCGGCGATCTGCGAGCCGGATTTCGTCCACAAGTCCGCCGCTTTGAGTTGCCGCTCACCGAGGCAGCGGCTGCCGCGACGGCGGGAACGTCGGGATCGGATGTCGACGGCTATCGCGATTATCGCGGAGTTCTAGTGGTTGGCGCTTGGCAATGGCTACCCGACTACAACCTGGGGGTAATCACGGAAATCGATTATGACGAGGCCTATCGACCGCTGACGATCCTGCGGCGAGCCTTTTATGCGATGTTCGGTTTGCTGGCGCTCAGTTCGATCGCCATCTTTGCCTTTACGGTTGTGGTAGCCCGTTTGCAGCGCGAAGCGCAGAAAGCGGCGATCGAGGCCAAGCATCTCGGACAGTATCGCCTCGAGGAGCAACTTGGCGCGGGTGCAATGGGCGTCGTTTATCGGGCCCAGCATGCGATGCTCCGCCGGCCGACGGCAGTGAAGATGCTGAACGTTGAGCGAGTGAACGAAGCCTCGATCCAACGGTTCGAGCGCGAAGTGCAAATCACTTGCCGGCTCAACCATCCGAACACAGTGGCGATCTACGACTTCGGCCGGACGCCGGAGGGCGTGTTCTATTACGCAATGGAGTACTTAGACGGTATCGACCTGCAACAATTGGTCGAGCGTTACGGTCCGCAGCCGGAAGGACGAGTGATTCGCATCCTGCAGCAGATGTGCGGCTCGTTGTATGAAGCTCACACACTTGGACTTGTGCATCGCGACGTCAAACCGGCGAACGTGATGATCAATCGCCGCGGTGCGGAACCGGACGTTGTGAAAGTACTCGACTTCGGGCTTGTGCGGGCCCTCGAGGATCAGCGTTCGGGAAGGCCGACCAGTGGGCTGGCAGGAACTCCGCTGTATATGTCGCCGGAATCGATTCAAACGCCGGAACTCATCGATCCCCGCAGCGATATCTACGCGCTCGGAGCGGTTGGATACTTCCTACTTACCGGCGGACCGGTCTTCAAGGCGGCTTCGCTCGCCGAACTGTGCCAGCAACATATCGTCGATCATCCGGAACCCCCGTCAGTTCGGTTGGGCCGCCCCGTTTCTTCGGAATTGGAGAGCGCTTTACTTGCCTGTCTGGAAAAGAGTGCAGCGCGACGGCCACAGACGGCTCGCGATCTGTCCCATCGGCTAGAGCGCTGCCAGACAACTGCGAGCTGGACCCTGGAAGAAGCCGACGCCTGGTGGAGCCGACACGAGCGGCAAGCAGCACCGAGTGACGGCCAGATTCAGCCGGCGGCAAGCAACGCTGCTCAAGATGGAGCCCGAGCAGCAGTCCAGCCGAGCACGTCAGTCACGCCGGCGACTAAAAATACTGGGTTCGATCGGACGATCGATTCCTAGTCCCGCACAGGTGGAATTGATGCTTAAAATCCTGCAATGTGGCCGCCGATCTCCCGGTTCATGCTCCTGACCGGCGGTTGACCATGCGGTATACTAACTCTTGGTAGATGCACGAGTTCCACGGGCCACTCGCGATTGCTGACCAGTCTTGTTCTGCCGCGACGGTGAGTCCCCTCCCGATCCCTTTCTCGTTCGCCGCCGGGCGAATGCCTCCCCATGCCCCGCGTTGGCCTGTTTGTGCCTTGCTATATCGACCAGTTCTATCCCGACGTTGGGCTGGCGACGCTAGATTTGCTCGAGCGGTTCGGCTGCCAAGTCGAGTTTCCGGAAGCTCAGACCTGTTGCGGTCAACCGATGGCCAATACTGGCTGCGTGGACGAAGCCCGTCCGCTAGCCGAGCGTTTCGTCGAGATCTTTAAGGGCTATGAGTACGTCGTGTGCCCGTCGGGCAGTTGCACGGCGATGGTCACGCACCATTACGAGGAATATTTCCACGGCCAAGCCGAGTACGAAGCGCTCAAGGGCCGAACGTTCGAGCTGAGCGAGTTCCTGGTCGACGTGCTGAAGGTGGGACGGGTCGAAGGAAAGTTTCCCCACAAGGTTGGCTTACATCAAAGCTGCCACGGTCTGCGCGAGCTGCGGCTCGGCAGTTCGAGCGAGCGAGTCGGGCCGGCGTACAACAAAGCGAGGCAGTTGCTGGAGGGACTCGAGGGGATTGAGTTCGTCACGCTAACGCGGGCAGATGAGTGCTGTGGTTTCGGCGGCACGTTTGCGGTCAATGAAGAAGCGGTCTCCTGCATGATGGGGCTGGATCGGGTGCACGACCACGAGCAGGCGGGGACCGAAGTGTTGACGGCCAACGACATGTCGTGCCTGATGCACCTGCAGGGACTCATCAGCCGGCAGAAGGAACCGATCCGCGTGATGCACCTGGCCCAGATCCTCGCTGGCCGAGCGGTGCCGACATAGTAGTAGGCACATTCAGTGTGCCGTTGAAAACGCAATCAGAAATACACGGCACACGGAGTGTGCCTACTACACTTGAACGCTTCATGGCATTGACACTTCAGCAGATCGACCATCCCTCCAACGCTCGCGAGTTTACGCGAGACGACGCTCGCGCCCACTGGCACGACCAGGCACTCTGGTTCGTGCGCGTCAAGCGCGACCGAATGGCCAACTCGCTCCCCGAATGGGAAACCATCCGTGAGAAGGCTTCGGCGATCAAATCTCATACGATCAGCAACCTGGCCGACTACCTGGAGCAGTTTGAGCGCGAAGCGACGAAGCGCGGCGCCGTCGTGCATTGGGCAGCTAATGCAGCCGAGCACAACGAGATTGTGCACAGCATCCTCGCACGCCACGGTGTGAAGCGGGTCGCCAAGAGCAAATCGATGCTCACGGAGGAGTGCCATCTCAATCCGTTTCTCGAGCGGCACGGCATTGAGGTGGTCGATACGGACCTGGGAGAATGGATTGTTCAGCTTCGTGGTGAAACGCCGAGCCACATCGTGCTGCCGGCCATTCACATCAAGAAAGAAGAGGTCGGTGAGCTATTCCATGAGCGGCTCGGGACGGAAGCCGGTGCGACCGATCCCAAGTACCTGGCCGAAGCGGCTCGGCAGCGGCTACGCGATGTGTTTTTGAGCTGCGACGCAGGCATCACGGGGGTGAACTTCGCCATCGCCGAGACGGGCGGCTTTGTCGTCTGCACGAACGAAGGCAATGCTGACCTCGGGGCCTCGCTGCCGAAGGTGCACATCGCCTGCATGGGGATCGAGAAGCTCATTCCTCGCGCTGCCGACCTGGGCGTATTTCTGCGCCTGCTCGGCCGCTCGGCGACCGGTCAGCCGATCACCGCGTACAGCTCGCACTTCCACGGTCCCGCGCCCGGGGGTGAGTTGCACATCGTGCTCGTCGATAACGGTCGCAGCGAAATCCTGGGGAGCGACGACTATCGCCGCTCGCTCCACTGCATCCGCTGCGGTGCGTGCATGAACACCTGCCCGGTCTATCGTCGCAGCGGCGGGCATAGTTACGGCGCGACGGTGCCGGGGCCGATTGGTTCCATTCTCAATCCGGCCCGCGATCCGAAGAAGTATTCCACCCTGCCCTATGCGTGCAGCTTGTGTGCTTCCTGTACCGACGTCTGCCCGGTGCGCATCAATCTGCACGAGCAATTGCTGACCTGGCGGCGCGACATTGCCGTTGCCGGACACCTCAGCGCCAGCAAGCGGCTGGCGATGAAAGCGGGTTCATTCGTGCTGCGACATCCGTGGATCTATGCCATGGCGGGGCGCATGGGCCGCTGGTCGCTCCGCTGGATGCCTCGAGCATTGGTCTACGGCCCGTGGAATCCGTGGGGCAAGCAGCGCGATCTGCCGCCACCGCCGAAGCTCAGTTTTCGCGACGAGATGCGGAGGCGCAAGCCATGAGCTCGAAATCCGAAATTCTCAGCCGAATCCGCAAGCGCTTGCCCGAGTCGACGCCGCTGCCTGATCTGAATGGGCCGTGGATCGCTTATCCGGATCGGGAAAAGCAATTCTCGGAGGTGCTCAGCTTTGTCGGCGGCCAAACGCTGGTCGCCGAATCGCCTTTGCAGCTAGAAGAAATCGTGCGCTCGATGCCGACGTTTCAGTCGGCGAAACAAATCGTCTGCACCGTGCCTGAGCTATCGGCAAGTGGCCAGCCGATTGCCAACTTCGATCTGGCGAGCGTGGACAATCCGCACGGTGTTGCCGGTGTTGATTTGGCCGTGCTTCCCGGTGAGTTTGCCGTCGCGGAGAACGGCGCCGTTTGGGTGACTGGACAAAATGTGCGGCATCGGGCGGTTTACTTTCTCACCCAGCATCTTGTACTGGTCGTGCCGCGTGAGAAAATCATCGATCATCTGCACCAGGCGTACGAGCGGCTACGGTTCGACGAGCGTGGCTACGGACTCTTCATCTCCGGTCCCTCAAAGACTGCCGACATCGAGCAGTCGCTCGTGATTGGGGCGCATGGACCGCGGTCGCTGACGGTCATCCTATACGGCGGCTAACCATGGCGCTCGGCATCGAACCGCGATCGAGTTGGGCGATCGGCCTCGCTGTGTTCGCCGCTCTCTTGGTTGGTTATCTGCTGGTCGCCTACGGAATTTTGCCTCTGCTGTGGTCGCGATATGAGCGCCGGCATCCCGCGCTCGATGAGCTGCAGGGCATGACGCAAACGCACGATCATCATCCGGGCGATCCGATCAACCTCGCGCTCGTCGGTAGCGAGGATGACCTGAAGCGGATCATGCTCAAAGCCGGCTGGTTCCCAGCCGATCCGGTAACCCTCAAAAGCAGCCTCAAGATTGCAGCCGGAACGATTCTCGACCGCCCTTATAACGACGCCCCCGTCAGCCCGCTCTATCTGTGGGGCCATAAGCAGGACCTCGCCTTCGAGCAGCCAGTCGGCGACAACCCGCGGAAGCGGCATCATGTGCGCTTCTGGAGGTCGCCGCAGCTTGATGATCAAAGCCGGCCCCTCTGGGCGGGCTCAGCCACGTACGACGAACGCGTCGGCCTCAGTCACACGACCGGCGAGGTGACGCACCACATCGCTCCTGACGTCGACGCTGAGCGCGACCACCTAATCACGAATCTCCTCAGCACGGGAGACCTGGTCGACCTGCAGACCATCGACGACTTTCATCCCAATCGCACGGGTCGCAACGGAGGCGGCGATCCCTGGCGTACGGATGGTGCGCTCAAATGGGGCGTGATTCAACTCCACCCCGAGAGCAGTCGCAGTTCACCCAATTAGCCGCCGCCTTTGGCCGACTCTGTAGCAGACGTCTGTTCCACTCGCTTGAGATCGGTGTTTGCCGGGCCAACGATGACGCCTCCTTGGCAGTCGAAGCGTGAGCCGTGGCAGGGGCAATCCCAGGTCTTCTCGTCCTTGTTCCACTGCACGATACATTGCAAATGCGGACACACCGCGGTCATCGCGTGGACCGCGCCATTCGCGTCGCGGTAGACGGCGTGTTTCTCCAGGCCGCTGCGAATGACGGCTCCTTCGCCACGCGGAATGCTGTCCACCGAGTCGATATCACCTGGCGTCACCCAAGCGGCATACTGAACGGCGACGTTGAGATTCTCCTTCGCGAATTCGCCCGCCGAGGAGAGCGTCTTGCGCGACGGATCGTACAGTTTGGCCCACGGATTCTCGCGGCCTGTGATCAGGTCGCGGAGGATCATGCCCGACATGGCGCCGTGCGTCATCCCCTGCCCCGAGTCGCCGGTGACGATGTACACGTTGCTCTCATCCCCTGGGTTGCGGCCGATGAATGCGACGCCGTCGACCGGTTCAAACACCTGTCCCGACCATTCGAACTCGACCGCTTGGAATCCGGGAAAGTGCTCGGTGGCCCACTGTCGCAAGGCGTCGTAGCGTCGCTGATGATCGTTGGCCTGAGCGGTCTTATGGTCCTCGCCGCCAACAATCAGCAGTTCATACTGTTCCGCATCAAGGGCCGATTCAGTCGGCATTGGCTGAAGGCGGACATAGTGATACGGATCGTGTGTGTCCCAGTAGAGCCCTGGCGGGATCATCCCCTTTGGCACCCGCCCTGCGACGACGTAGCTCATATACGGCGCCTGCTTGGTGTGAATCACCAGCATGTCGTTAATCGGCGAGTTGGTGGCCACGATCACCGCATCGGCATGCACTTCTTTCTGCTGCGAGGTAGTGACCTTGGCATTGGCCCCGCCTTGCACTTTGTCGACATGCACGCCGGTGAAGATCTGTCCGCCAAGCCGCTCGATGGCGGCTGCCAGCCCCTGCAGGTACTTGAGCGGATGAAACTGCCCTTGACGCGGAAAACGGAGGCAAGGCGAGAAGTTTCGCGTTCCGACTTGCAGCGTGGAAAGCAGTTCCACGCCCGTCAGTCCCGCACGATGAGCGGCTTCCAGCTCACGGTCGAGCGAATCGGGCGTATCGTCCGGACCCAGGAACAAATAGCCATCCAGTCGACGAAAATCGCACTCGATCCCTTCGGTCCTCGCAATCTCTTCGATCCTGTCGATCGCTCGGCCGTGGCTTTCGGCGATGATGCGGGTGCCTTCTTCGCCGTGAGTCGATTCCATGTGGTAATAGCGATCGTCGAACGCATTGGCCAGATGCGCAGTTGTGCGACCCGTTTGACCACCGCCGATGGGGCCGTCGTCGAGCACAATCACCTTCTTACCGACTTTCGCCAGTTCATAGGCGCAGCTCATGCCCGCGATGCCGGCACCCACGATGCACACATCGGTGCGCGATTGCTGCGGCAGGCTTTTCAGTTCGCTCTTGGGAGGGGCGTCGGCAAACCAGGCTGGAGTTCGGTATTGATCTTGTTGCTCGTTCATGGAATCGATCTCCCTTCGGAAGTCGCAAAATCGCGCGGCAATGCAATGCACTTTGAGCGTTTACGTGTCCCGGCACTCTTTGTGGGGACAAGGTTCTAGCTGCGGCCGTCAGGAGCAGTCGGCATGCCAGGGTGCACGTCGTGATTACTGGATCGCGCTAACCAGGGTTGCTGGCGAGCGACTTCGGGAACGCCGCTTGGCGCAAGCTTTGCCGTCCCTGTGTGTGCAGTGCGCAGCCGGCCGAATCTGCACTTCGTAATCCTTAGCGTCGCGCTGGGGCCGTGTGCTTGCGCCGCGACCAGTGTGGGCGTTTTGCGCCCACGCTCGCGTAGTCATTGATTCTGCCGCGCATCTCGTATCGCGTTCTCGAGGCACTGCAGCGCCCCTTCTTTGGCGGCATAAGCGTTGCGGTTGGTGGCACCGCCGCTGAAGCAGCCGCTACGGCAGGCGACGAAAGACATTCAAATCGGGAGCGCGTTCGATGAAGATCAAACTATGGGCAAGTGCAGCGTGCGTCGGAGCGCTCGCGCTCGGCTTTGTCGCTGCCGAAGCGCAGCAGTATGCGCCGAGTGGACCGCGTGTAGGGGCGGGAACGAGTGCTTACCCTCCGGAAATCCAGCGAACGAACCCCGGTGTCCAAGCCCAACCTAACGCGACTTATGGTCGCCGCACGACGGCTCAGCGGCCCGGTGCTGCAGGCCGGGTGGGACAGGCTCAACAGACCCCGAATCTCGATGCGGCGATCGCAGCACAGCTCGCTCTAGGAAACGCCGAAGAGATCGCCATGTCGCAGCTTGGCGAGCGACAGGCCGAAAGCCGCGAGGTTCGTGAATTCGCCCGCATGATGATCCAGGAGCATCGCGACTTTCTCGATCGCCTGAATCAGGTTCAGCCCGACATGGTGGCCAGCTTCGGCCGACTGTCGACTCAAACCGCCGGGCGGGATGACGAAGCTTACGGGCGGCAGACCGTGCGCAGAGTAGGAGACGACCGCTTCGACCGTGGGGCCGACGATCTCCGCAGAGGCGATCGCGGTGGAAACCGGTCGTTTGACGATGCCGAGCGCCGACGCGGGACGGGCCTGAATACTGAAGGCACCGGCGATGCCGATACGGAAGCCAATTTCCGCCGCGAGCGCAGTGATACCGGTGCAGCCGACCGCGCAGGCACCGATCGCACCGGAACAGACCGAACCGGCCGCGGGCAGGTTGGCAACAGCGTGGATCAGCCGACCGGTGGTGATGAGGACTCGGGACCAGCGGGCAGGAACCAGAATCAAACCGGCACGGCTGGGCCGAGCGGCACTGGCGCGGGGAGCACAGGCGGCGTCGGAACGCGAACGGGCGAAGGCCGACTAGGCACCGGCGGATCCAGCGGCGCCAACACCGGAGGCGCGAGTGGTATCGGCACAGGTACCAGCGGAACTAGCGGCACAACGAGCGGTGGTGGCCGCAGCTCCGCCGGAGCAGGTGCTGGCATCGGTACCGGTGGAACGGGAGCGAGCGGTACCGGCAGCACGGGTGCTGGTGCAGGCGGTACAGGCACCGGTGGAACTGGAACCGGAACTGGTGGTGCCGGCGCAGGCGCTGGAACTGGCGGAGCGGGTACTGGCGGTGCAGGTGCCGGCGGTGCAGGTGCCGGCGGTGGCGCGGGAGGAGCTGGTGGTGGCGGCGCTGGTGGTGGTGGCGGAGCCGGAGCTTCGCTCGTCCCGAGCATGAAAACGTACCCCGTCTACTTTCAAGCCGGCAGCCAGGACGAAAACGAAGATGCCCAGGTGCCGAATCGGCGTCGCTCTCGCGATGTGGAAGTCGAAGGGACGACGATCGGTCCCGATCAAACGGGACCGCAGGGTGGCTACAACCAAGAGAGCACTTCGCAGGGTGCCGGTGGAGCGCGAGGCTCGCGGGGTCAGCAGGCAGGCGAGCAGTACGACCGAGACGACTACGAGGATCGCCGAGATTCAGTCGGCCGCTCGGGTCGGTATGGCAGCACGTACGACGACGGCGCACGTCGAACCAGTGGAGCGGCTGCCAACTCGCGCAGCTATGGCCAGCCGTACAGCCGCGGTTACGCCAGCGGCGGCGCAGCGGGAGCGAGCGGCCAATATGCTGAGGGCTACGACCGCCGGCAGATGCAGGCCCAGCGAGTCTCGGCCGAGGCTGACATGGCTTCCAGCCCGTTTCTGCAGATGCAGCGTGAAATCGCCGAGCGTTGCCTGGCCAATGCCCAGCGTGAACTCGCCGACAAAGAAGGGGCCGAGTTCGACATGGCTTTCATGGGCATGCAGATCGTCGCCCACAATCGCATGCTCGCAACGCTGCAAGCCGCTCGTCAGCAAGCGTCGCCCCAATTGGCTCGCTTGATCGACGAGGGCATTGAAACGACCGAGCAACACCTCGATCACGCTCGGGAAATTGCCGAGAACCTGCAGCGCGACGAGAACCGCAGCTCAAGTCGCGACCGACGCAGTGAGCGTGAGTAGTCCGACTTCCTGGACCGAGTAACACAAAAAGGCCTTGAGCGGTTCGTCCGATCAAGGCCTTTTATCTTTATGGATAATGCGGAAACTCGATTAGCTGTGGGGTGCCTCCGTGTTGACCAGCTCCGGCTCGCTCACTGCCGGCCGATAAACTTCCTGGTCCATCGTCGGTCGGCCTTCCGGCACTTCTGCCTTCACTTGCACCGGTCGCCCGGTTCGTACCGACTCGTAGAGCGCCTGGATGATGCGAACGTCAATGAGGCCCTCATTGCCGTTTGGTTCCGGCTGGCGATTGTTCAGAATGCAATCCGAAAAGTAAGCCAGCTCAGCGCCAAAATGGTCACGCTTGGCAAAGGCCGTTTTGGTTGTCTTTCCTTCTTTCGTCAGATAGTGCGTGAGCTTCATCTTGTAGTCGTAGGCCGGCTCGACTCGTAAATCGGCCTCGGTTCCCACGAGCTGATAGGAGGAGTGGTCCGCCGCGCCGAAGCTGCAAGTAAACGTTGCCAGCCGGTCGCCAGGAAATCGCATGACGACGCTGGTCATCTCTTCGGATTGCTTGAAGCGCGGGTCTCCTTCGTTCGTCGCCGTTGAAGCAAACACTTCATAAGGTTCGGCGCGGAACAGATACCGAGCCGCGTTGATGCAGTACACGCCGATGTCGTACAGCGTGCCGCCGCCATCGCTGACCGGCCAGACGCGGATATCTCCTTCCTTCACTTGCATGGTGAAGACGGAACTGAAGATGCGAAGCTCGCCCAGTTCACCTGCCTGTGCGAGTTCGATCGCTTTTAAGTTGGCTTCTTCCAGGTGCAAGCGATAAGCGATCATCAGCTTCACATGGGCGGCCGCGTGGATCATCTTCTCGCACTCTTCGGCCGTCACTGCCATCGGCTTTTCGCAGAGCACATGGATGCCGGCCTCCGCGGCGCGGACGGTGTATTCGCAGTGCATGTTGTTAGGCAAGGCGATGTATACCGCATCGACCTCACCGCTGTTCAGGCAGTCGTCGTACTGCTCATACGAGTACTGCTTTGCCTTGTACTTTTTGCCAAGCTCTTTCAGCTTCTCGGGATCGCTGGAAACGAGTGCCACAAGTTTGGAGTTCTGTTTCGCGTTTTTGAATGCAGGCAGCACGGCGGACTGGGCAATGTGACCCAGACCGACTACGGCATAGCGGACGATTCCGGTCGTTTTTGGCTCTTGCTGCGGATTGGGTCGGTTCGAAGCTTCGGCTGCGTCGGACATGGGCGCTGGCCTCCAAGAAGGGTGGGGTTGGTGACTCCTCACAGTCAGGCAACAAATGCGCCCGATTCCCAGCAGCAAGTCATCCAGCCGATATCGATTGGCGAAGCTGGGAAAATCTTGCTGCCGCATAACCGTTGTATTAGTAACGGTTAGGTCGGCGAGCTCCACCTAAGAGCAGGTGCTTAACTTAGAGCCGCCTGAAAGTCGATCTTTAACTTATTATCCCGCTGTTAGTTAGCGCCCTATAAGGACAATGCTTCGCGGTTCTGAGATGTCCTTGCAAAATTTCGGACTTCGCTTACCTTGGTGGTTTGGCGAATTTCGGGAACGCCTCGTGCGGAAGGCCGCGATCGCCCTGAGCGGATGCGCGCGAAATTTGCAGTCAGCCGAGCCGACTGACATTGCCCGACAACTTGATTCTCTACTCGGGTGGCTGGCGATGCTGCGTCCGACTTCCGTTCATCAACCGACTGCCCGGAATCGATGAGCGAAATCCTTTTCAATTATCACAAGGTCGATCCGACGACATGGGCTTACCTGTCGTCGCTGCTGATGATCGGCTTGTTCTTTAAGTTCAACCGCTTCTGGAGCGTGCGCAATCTCGATCTGGTGCTGCTCATTTTGCTCGCGCCCGGGTTGCTCATGGTGCACTACGGCAGTAGTGCTGCGAAGCCAGCCGCCGAAAAGCGCGCTGCAGCCGCGAAGGCGGAGATCGCGAAATCGGCCGCTCCGCGCAGTACTGCAAATGCGGCCGCTACAAGGGCCGTCTCCGCTACGGCCACCGCAGAACAAGCGAATGTAGACTGGGTGGTGTACTACGGCTACCTCTGGCTCTTCGGCGTGTCGGGCCTGCTGCTCGTGCGATTGCTGCTGGATCCCACGATGGTGCGCCGGCCACTCTTGGAGCCCAATCTCACCAGCGGCGGATTGCTGTTCATCGGCTGTTCGCTGTTTTTGTTTCTGATGGCGAATGTGCTGACAAGCGAAATGTCCGCCGAGGACCTGAAAGGACCGCAGGGGGCGGAAGCCATCCTGGCTCGCCACGATACAAGCACCGGACCGAGGAACGTCGAAGACTATCGTCGGTTCGGGCCAGGTTTCTACTTGTTGAACCTGCTACCGAGCATCCCGACGATGCCTTTCGTGTCCCAAAATGCGGACGAGGCTCGTGTGGCCTATGCTCCGGCTGCGCGGGCGATGGCAATCCTCGCTCATCTTGCGGTGGTCATTGCGATCGTCGTCGTGGGCTATTGGCACTTCGAGAATATCAAGATGGGCATCGGTGCGGCGATGCTGTATCTGATGCTTCCGTACACGGCCCAGATGACCGGTCAGGTCGACCACGTCTTACCAGCTGCGCTGTTGATGTGGGCCATTGTTTTCTATCGCAAGCCGGGTGTAGCAGGAACCCTCATTGGTTTGGCGATGGGAGTGGTCTATTACCCGCTGTTCCTGTTGCCTCTCTGGATCAGCTTTTACTGGCAACGCGGTGTGGTACGGTTTCTGATTGGCGTTATCGGCGCACTGGCCATTACTGCGCTGTCGCTGGCGTTTGTCTCCGAAGATCTGGCATCGTTTTGGACCAAGATCCGGCAGATGTTTGGGCTGTTTTTGCCGAACATGGATGCTGCACAGCTGCACGGCATCTGGGAAAGCCGCTTCGGCTGGGATCCGGTCTATCGCTTGCCCGTCATTGCTCTTTGTGTGGCACTTGCGGGTAGCCTGGCAATTTGGCCGGCTCAGAAAAACTTGGGAACTCTGCTTAGCTGTTCCGCAGCGGTGATGGTGGCAGTCCAATTCTGGCACGGGTACGGCGGCGGGTTGTATCTGGCTTGGTACATGCCATTGCTGCTGTTGACCATCTTCCGGCCGAACTTAGAGGACCGGATTGCCCTAACGGTGCTCGGTGAAGGCTGGTTCATGCGGCGACGAAGTCGGATTGGACAATACGGCCGAGCGGCAGCCTAAGCTGCCAGCCAACTCAAGCTAGCAAACGCTTCCCCGTCTTTGACCTAAGCGTTTTTGCACTTTCCCGCCGATCTATCTCTTGGGCAGACCGATGCGCGCTCGATGCCGGTGGAATCGCCAGGCGAGCGCGCTTCGGCCGGATCGGCGCGAGTAAACGATCTGGCTCGCGACTGGGCTGCTTGTTAAAGTCCCGCCCGAACGGTGGGACAGTGCGCGCAATCGGAACGGCGTTCGTCGTGGCCGAAATGTCTCGCTCGGCTCGAAACAGGATGTGGTGAGCACCGACCATGATATGCCATAAGCGAATTGCTCTCGCCGGTTACCTGGCAATCGGAGTGTTGGTTGGCTGCAAGTCGGAATCGGAGCACTTTGCTGACGGTCGGGATGCGAATCGGCAAACCACTGCTGCCAGCGATTCGCAGAGTGTGCAGTCTCCTTGGACTCTCGTACCCACAGTTTCGGGCGAGGCGGGCGAGGAGCGTGGTCCCTGGGAAGACCCGGCTTACTCGCCGCCATCAGCGGCGATGCAGCAAGATCCGAGTGATGCGGCGCAATCGACCGAAACGGCATCAGCGCCCGAAACAACTCCGCCGTCAGGTGGATATGCACCGGATAGCACTTCCGAAGCCGCAGAACCGCTACCCTATGATCCCGCGTTGGACGCGCCGGGCTACGGCCGGATTAAGCCCGGAATTGCAGCTGGCGAGTCGAATCGCTCCGGAACCGCGAAGCGGAACCCTCTGCGGTTCGAATCGCAGCCGCAAGCGGAACTGAATCCACTGCGCGAAGAGCGGACCGTCGGACCGCAGGCTTTTGCGCCGACGCCGTACGGATCAGCGCTGGATGGACCAGCCGGAGGATCCGCGCCCCCTGAAAATCGTTCACTCGAAGAGCCAGAACCGCAGACGGAACCATTGTCCGCGGAAGCGCCGCCATCGATAAATCGATCCCTGATGCGCTCTATGGCTGCCAATAGCGTGGCAGTTCCGGAAGCGGCTGCAAGTGCTCCTGAGTCGTCGCCCACTTACGAAGATGAACGCGAGCAGGCCGAAAGCATGGCACGTGTCGCCATGGGTGAGCCACCGCTGGCTAGCGATACCGCACAAACGGCTCAGGCCGGTGCACCGAGTAATCGATCGCAGCCGTTCGATACGATCACAGTCTTCTACGGCACGGATCGGAAGAGTTGGCAGCCCAGTCGCGATAACTGGTCGGATCGAGCCGAGCGTTTCTGGCCGATGGCGGCTGCATTGATCTCGGCTGGCTTGTTTGGCTTCATTGCTGCGATGTGGCGTCGGTTGCTTTCGGCGATGCTTTCGATCGGCAGCCTCGGCATTGCAGCCTTGCTGGGTTACACGGCGCTGACGCACAGCCTTGAACAGCATCGCATCGCCGACAAGGAAGGAGTCCGCTACCTCGCTGAGCGGGCATTGAATGGTGAAGTGCAGCTTGGCGTCTGCGAAGTCACCATTCCTAAGACGCACGATCCGGGCGAGTTGGAAGCCCCTTCCATCCTGAAGCTCGAACTGCGGGAAGATGCCACGCGTCACGTTGTTTTGCAAAAAACCCAACCGTTGGCTGGCGACGAGTTCCACCAACGATTACGAGATCGGGTCGCTGTTTCGCCAGGCGAAGAGTTGTTTGTCTTTGTGCACGGCTTCAATGTGTCGTTTGAAAACGCAGCACGGCGCACCGCGCAGATGGCCCACGATCTGAAGTACGAAGGCGCGCCCGTCTTCTTCAGTTGGCCAGCGAATGACAAGTTTCTGCTGACATACGCTCAGGACGAAACCAACGTCAGTTGGGCCGCTCCCCATCTCAAACGGTTCTTGCTCGACATTGCCCGCAATAGCGAGGCAAAGTCGATCAATGTGATTGCCCACAGCATGGGCAATCGCGCACTCACGGCAGTGCTTCGCGATTTGGAACTTGAATTCCGGGACGATTCTCGCCTCTTCAACCAGGTGGTGCTGGCCGCGCCAGACATCGACGCGGAGGATTTCCGCCAGAACATCGCGCCATACATTCAGAGAACGTCGCGCCGCATTACGCTGTATGCCTCGTCGAACGATCAGGCGCTGGCTGCATCGCAACTCGTCCACCGCTATCCGCGAGCCGGTGATTCGGGGCGCGGCTTGGTGTTGGTGCCGGGTATCGAAACGGTGGATGTCTCGGCGATCGATGGCGGCCCGTGGGGGCATTCGTACTATGGGAGCAGCGATCCAATTTTGCGCGATTTGGCTGTGCTGTTCCGCGGTGACAACTTGACGGCCCGAAACTGGTTGCTCGCTCAGGATCTGAACGGCATGCAGTATTGGGTATTCCAAGCTCAAGCAGCATCCGCACGAGCCGCGACTGCGGAAGCGCTGCGATAGGTGGCCGCGATGACGCGGCGAATGTCGAGCAGCGGAGATGCCTAAGAATGAGCTGCTGCGGCCGTGAATGAGTTTTCTTCTTCAACTCGCAATGGAAGAGCGCTGCCACGCGGCCGACGTTCGATATACCACCACATCGCCGCAGCCAGGGCCAGAAACGCGAGGCTGAACCACTGCGAGATGGTGAACTGAGTTCCAAATTGCCCCGGTTCGTCGCTGCGGATCATCTCGAGAAGGAACCGCGAGATCGGATGCACTGTCAGCATGAGCGCGAACACTTCGCCGTCATGGCGGCGGTAAGGGAAGAAATTCCAAAGCACGAGGGCAAGCAGAGCCGCGTCGATGGCGGCATACAGCTGAGCGGGATGGACCGGTGCACTTCGCGCCGGTGCTTGCTTGCTTTGCCAGAACAGGCGTCGCCCGTCGGTCAATTTCAATTCGTACACGCCAGGAGCCTCGGCAAGCAGTCGCTGCGCTTCGGCGAGGGTCGCAGGCCGCCGGCCGTTGATCGACTCGATCACGTCGCCCACTTTGAGTTCCGGCGGTGGGCCCGCCTCTGGAGCAATCCAGGAAATCGCGAACTGTGGCTCCGATTCGCCCTGCGCCTCATCGGTTGCGGCGCGATCCTCCGGACGATCCATGGACGCGTCCTGTTGGTTACGGGCTGTCGATAACCAAATGCCGCTGCGCCAGCCGAGTTCTTCCTGCCTTTTATAGGGAGGACTTTCGACGGGAAATGTCATGCCAGGAGGCGTCGCTTCGCAGAACCCGCCGAAGCAGCAGCCGTTCAGAAAACAGCCGACGCGTCCCAGCGCGAGGCCAACCACCATGCTGGGGGCAATCACATCGGCAATCGCGAGCGGCGGCAGCTTCTTGCTCCGCAGATAGAACAAACCAGCGGGGACGCCGCCAAGTACTGAACCATAGACGACGAGTCCTCCCTCGGTCACATCGGCGATCGCACGCACCGTATCCCAAAGCGTTTCTCGCTGGAACTGGCTCCAATACTGCACGATGTAAAACAATCTCGCCCCGGCAATTCCGAAGGCGAACATCCAGAAGGCGAGCGAGAAAATGACGTCCGGATTCAGATTCACTTGCTTCGCTCGATAGGCTGCCAGGCCGACACCGCTTACCACGGCCAACAGCATCATCACGCCGAAGCCGCGCACGGGTAGACCGCGAAGACCGGTGCTGCCGATCTGCTGCATCATGTTGGGCAATAGAAAGACGATGAGCCCTGCCACAATGACCCACAGCGGCAAGTAGCCCGACACTGTCTGTCGGAAGTCATCTCGGCGCGAAGCAAGGAGCACTATTAGAAGGCCAACAACGGCCCAAGCGATCAATAGCCAGCCGGTACCGAACACCGGCAGGCCAGCGAATTTTTCAGGAATGTAAAACAGGGTTGAACGCACGGTGGCATTCCGCCATTACTGAGGCCGAAGACTCGGCGGGGTAAGTATCATATTATCGATCAGACGCGTGGAGCCGACGAACGCAGCAATCAGGGCGACAACGGGCCGATCAATCGTTTCCGGTTGCTCTAACGTGTCGGGATCGGCGATCGTCGCATAGTCGAGGCGATCGACCGACTCGGCCAAAATGTTTTGCATCGCCTCGCGCACGGCGGCAGCATTTCGCTCACCGTCCAATACCAGCGCTTCGGCTCGTCGAAGCGCTCGGGAAAGTGCGAGGCTTCGCACTCGATCAGCGGCAGAAAGATAGCGATTCCGCGAACTCATGGCGAGTCCATCCGGTTCCCGCACGATCGGGCAAACTTCAATGCGAATTGGCAGGTTCAGGTCGGCTGCCATGCGCTTTATGACGACTGCCTGCTGAAAGTCCTTTTGGCCGAAGCAAGCGACGTCGGCTTGGATGATGTTGAACAGCTTGAGCACCACCGTTGCCACGCCGCGAAAATGCCCAGGCCGGCAGACCCCCTCGAGCGGTTCAGCAACCGTCGGCGGCTCTACATAAGTTGAATAGCCGGGCGGATACACTTCGCCGGGATCGGGTACGAAGACAAGTTCGCAGCCGGCGCGGCCGAGGGCGTCGAGGTCGGCCTGCAACGTGCGAGGGTACTTGCCGAAGTCTTCGTGCGGAGCGAACTGCGTCGGATTCACGAAGATTGTGGCGACGATCGCGTCTGCGTGCTGGCGGGCGGCTGTGACGAGACTGAGGTGCCCATCGTGCAGGGCACCCATCGTCGGAACCAACCCAACGCGTTGCCCCGCCGACCGCAATTCTCGGACGCGGCCCTGCATTTGGGCAACGGTGGTGATGACTTCGGGAACGAGAGGTGCCGACATTCCGAAATTTTACCGCATTGCTGTCATTGCGGCGATGACCTCATCGGCAACGACATTGGCGTCGTCCGTCTCAAGCCAAAGTGATGGGCCAACGTCCGATTCGCTGATTCGCTGCAACAGTCGCTGCTTGCGATTTTCCGCCATGGCGTTTTTCGCATTCGGCGGAGCGAGAATGACGACCAGCTTCGGCCGAGAAGCAGTTGGATGCGCTTCGGAAAGTTCCTCTTGCGGCCAGTTCCCGAGTAGTTGCCAGCGATCCGTCTCAGCCGGCTTCGTAAGTCGGGTAAAACTCTCATGAAGGATATCGACATCGCTGCACCGCGCGGCAATCTGTCGCAGGCTTGCCTCCAGAAGCGATTCATCCGAACTGTCGACTGCGATTACAGGCGCCGTGGAATCCAGATGGTCCAGCAATCGCCCGATCGACCAACCGTTGCGCGGATAAATCAGTTCCGGCGCGATGTCAGCGGCCGGCTCAAGCACAAATCGCCGAAACGCCATCCGTGGATGAGGCAGTGTGAGTGACGGCGTCTGCTGAACCGTATCACCGTACAGCAGCAGATCGAGGTCGATCGCTCGCGGGCCCCAGCGCTGCTCGCGCACTCTTCCCAACGAGGTTTCGGCCGTAAGCAACTCACGCAAAAGAGTCTCAGCGGGCAGCCCAGTCTCAATCAGACCAACTGCATTGCTGAAAACTCCCTGGCCGCCAGGTCCACCGGCTGGCTCTGTAGCAAAGATGCGACTGAGTCGTAGTGCACGAGTCCCGGGCATCGCGCCGATGTGCTGCCATGCAGCATGCACCGCCGCTTCGCTGTCACCAAGATTCGAACCGAGGCCAATCAGGCAATGCACCATGCCATTAGCTTAGCGGTGCAGGCACTGGCTTGCGACTTGCGACAGAAATGTCTCGCTTCGCAGAAACACAACGCCTATGCAGAATGCTTGAGCGTTGTGTCGGCGAACTCACGTCGCCGCAGAAATGAAAACTTGGGGGGGATTCCGTTCCTCGACCAGGTCGCCGACTGTCGTTCCACATTCAGTCGTCGCCCCCAGTGATTCAAACTGCCGTGTAATCAATACACTGCAGATCATTCGTATTCATTCTCCAAAGTCCGCAACGAGCGAGCGATCCATCCGCCCACACGAGGTGCTCACAATCATGCGAGTGCGAACGATGGCAATCCAACCATACGCCGTGAAAGATTCATTCTCGCCATGCCGCAGAAGGTCAGCATGTTTGGGCCTGCTTGCCCGATCGCTTGTCGTGTGGTTTCGAGCATTGAGGAGCATCGCTTCGGACGAGAGGTGGCGTCTCCTCGGTCGCTTCGTTGCACAGCAGCCTGTGATGAAACCATCTTGCTCACTTGTGCAACGAGCGTTCTCAACCCACCGAACAAGGCATCATTTTGCGAAGGTCGCGTGAATTGTCAAGCAAGGCGCCGGAAGAATTTTATTTGATAGCACCGCAAGCAAAAATCGTGAGTGAAATCGATTCTGATGCTCAGACTCGCGGCCGAAGTCAGAACCAAATGTGGTTGACATTTTTGGTAGATCGCGATTAAGTCGTGTTGAATGCAGTCTATCGCAAGTAGTCGGTGAATGTTCTTCCTAGTGCAATTTGCGATTGGCGAGCGCAGGAATCTGCAAGCGCGCTTCAAGCACTTTCGCGCGCTCGATCACAGCGCTGACGACCCCTTCTTCGCTTCCGCTGCCGCTGGCTAGGACGTTGCCCCATGGATCGACAATCATCGAATGGCCAAAGCTTTCACCGCGCGGTTGATGCGGGCCGACTTGATTGGCGGCAATCACATACGCTTGATTCTCAATCGCTCTGGCGCGCACCAGAATTTCCCAGTGGAGTTGCCCGGTAGCTTTCGTAAACGCCGACGGCAGCAGGATCAACTCAGCGCTTTGCTCTGTCAGGCGACGAAAAAGTTCGGGGAACCGCAGGTCGTAGCAGATCGCGAGTCCAGCCTGCATGCCCGCCAGTTCTGTCGTAACGACTTCATTTCCCGGCGTGAGATGATCGGATTCGCGCGACGTCACTTTATCCGGCACGTCGATGTCGAAGAGGTGAATCTTCGCATACTGTGCGAGGAGTTGGCCATTCGGATCGATCACGACGGCGAGGTTCGCCGGCTTCGCCGCAGTAGAGACACGGCAAGCGATCGATCCGGCCAGCCACACTTGATGACGACTTGCCCAGGCACGCATTTGGACCATCGTGGCGCCATCGATCGGCTCCGCTTCGTTTGCCGCGACAGCGAGATCGCCGTACAGGTTGAAGAGTTCAGGCAGCACGATCAGTTGATTGCCGGCGGCCGCGGCTTCGACGACGAGCGCTTCTGCACTCGCCAGATTAGTCTGCTTGTCGAGGCACGCATTCATCTGAATGGCGGCAACTCGCAATAGGTCGGTGCTGTTGCTGTGGGGGTCGGTGTTCAGGGTGCGACGCTTTCGTGGAGAGTTGCGAATGGCCGTGACGTAATCCAATCACCGACTGGCATCAAATGTAGGCGCCGGCTGATTCCTGACGATGTCTTGGATCGCGTCTGGAGACAGCGACCGCGGAATGCCTTGTCCCTTATAGATTCGCATGCCCTTGCGACGAGCATAAATCTCGCGGCGAGTGCGACCTGCCGGAGAATCGGGCCAGCGGCCGGAGAGCTCTTCGAACTCGAACAGCAGCGGCGCGACGCGGCGGATGTATTGCCAATAGCTGCGGTTGTCGGTTTGCACTACGAACGTGCCGTCCGGCTGCAGGCTGCGATGAACCAGCGCGAGGAACTCCGGTGTAATGAGCCGCTGTTCCGCTTGGTTGGCGTCGTGGTAAGGCTGAGGATGGTATAGGTGAATGGCGGCAACTGAGGCGAAGGCAACGTACTGGTCGAGCAGTTCGAAGGCCCCAATCACCGCCAGCCGCACGTTGTGCAGTCCCCGCTGGTTGGCTCGCCGGGTGGCGTAGCGAATTACTAGCGGCAGCACATCCACTGCAAAATGGTCCCAGTCCGGGTGGCGGAGCGCGTGGGACAAGGTGAAGCGGCCGTTCCCGCAACCCAAGTCGAGCAGGACGGGCGCCTTTCGACCGAAGATTTGTTCCCAGTCGAGCGGGCTGGGAGGGGGCAACTGCTTGATTCCCGTCTTCGCCCAACTCTCAACGGGCAAAACGGCCCCGGGAATGGGCACACCGAAGTCGTGATCGCTTTCCGCCGCAGTCATAAGGTTCAGTTTATACAGCGACTGACGCGGCGTGGCTGGCCGGCGGTTGCTCAGGAGTCCAGTCCGGTTCCGTACGGCGGAACTCACGATCCGCCATCTACTTGCCGCATTTTTTGCGGACCGATAGCATGAAGGTTCGCGGCAGTTGTTCTCTGGCGTCAAGGAAGGCAAATCCGGAAACAGCAGCAAGATAGGACAGTTTTCGGATTATCAAGGTCAAAGGACGGGCGCGACCTGGCCGCTCAGGCAGACTAATCCGCGCGAATCGGGTAAGGAAAAGTCGATAATCTTTGTCGTTGCCGCGCCTACACTGGGACGATGGTCCACATCATCATGGCCGGTCCCGGCTTCCATCGTCAGCGGCATGGCGAAAGGCCGCCACTACCCCGTTCCTTTGGCGAATTGTAAGTAAGTCTCATGCGTGAACCTCGGGAGGTCGTCGTCACCGGCCTTGGCGTCGTCAGTCCGATCGGAATCGGAAGCGAGCAGTTTTGGAATGCGCTGCTTACGGGTAAAAGCGGCATTGCTGAGCTTCCGGAGTTCGCTGGTACCGACCTGCCCTACCGCTACGGCGGCAGCGTGAAGAACTTCGATGGCAAGGACTATGTCCAGCCGCGAAAGACGCTGAAAGTGATGTCGCGCGAGATTCAACAGGCCTATGGTGCGGCCGTCATCGCGATGCAGGAAGCGCAATTGGCCAAGGGAAGCGTGGCCCCGGAACGCATGGGCGTGGTCCTCGGCAGCCAATTGCTCGATGCCGATCTGGACGACATGCGCGAAGTGTTCAAGAACTGTCAGCAGGATGGTCGCTTCTGCGAGGAACTGTGGGGCGAGCACGCCATGAAGGATCTGTTTCCTTTGTGGATGCTGAAGTATCTGCCCAACATGGCTGCTTGCCACATCGGAATCGCCAACGATGCGCGTGGGCCGAACAATACCATCGTTCAAGGCGGCGTATCGAGCCTGCAGGCCATCATCGAAGCGACGCTCGTCATACAGCGCGGCCATGCCGACGTGATGCTGGCGGGCGGATCGGGTTCGCTGACAACCATCAGCCGGTTGCCATTCCGTGGCTGGGATCACGTCAGCAAGTGGGAAGGTGATCCGGCGAAGGCGGTTCGGCCGTTCGATGCCAATCGAACCGGTGTGGTGTTCGGCGAAGGCTCCGGAGTGTTCGTGCTGGAAACACGCGAGCATGCCGAGCGCCGCGGTGCGAACATCCTGGCCCGCATCGTCGGCTTCAGCAGTCGCTATGAACCAGCCAAGGGATCTGAGCCCCGCAGCGGCATCGGCGTGAAGAATAGTATCGAAGGCGCTCTTCAAGCAACTGGGATGAAGGCCGAGGGGGTAGGCCATGTCAACGCCCATGGCCTGAGCACCATTACCGACGACCGGATGGAAGCCCGGGGCATCCACGCGGCGCTCGGCTCCGTGCCAGTCACTGCCCCGAAGAGCTTCTTCGGCGATCTCGGCGGCGGCAGCGGTGCGGTGGAAATGGCGGCCAGTGTGCTCGCACTGGCCAAGGGGGTAGTGCCTCCCACACTTAACTATGAGACGCCCGATCCGGAGTGCCCGGTGAAGGTCGTGCATGGCGAAGGCATGCCGGTCGAAAAGCGAACCGCGATGGTTCTGAGTCAGGCTGACACAGGTCAGGCGGTCGCTGTGCTATTGGCTGGGGCATAAGCCCCAAGATAAATCGCAACTTTCGGAGCTATCGGATGGCACGAGCAAAGAGTGCGAAGAACAAGCAGCGTCTTACTCCCTCGCGACCTGATGCGGGCGGTGGAGATTCCCTGTCGGCCGTAACCGCGCACAACGCGTTCAACCCACCGACGAAAAAACCATCGTTGCTTGCCACGAGCGTTATTCTGTTCGGCTTGTGGTTTGTGTATCTTATCGTTGTCGCACTCAGTGGCTAACCGCTCCATCATGAGCGGCGCTGAGCATCAGACAACGGAAATATGTATGCTTGCAATTGCTTCACGGGCGCTGCTCTGCCTGTCTGTTGTGTTGCTGCTTGCTGCGCCAACTCGGGCACAGGACAAATCGGCTGAGAAGACCGATCGGTGGGCCAAAGAAATCGCGGCAATGACCGCGAAGGATTCGACCAGCCCGCCACCCAAGGACGGCATCGTCTTCGTCGGCAGCTCGAGTATCCGCTTATGGGACCTGAAAGAGTCCTTCCCTGAACTGCCGGTCATCAACCGCGGCTTTGGCGGTTCGCAACTCGCCGACTCGGTGCGCTACGCAGAGCAGATTGTCACGCCGTATAAACCGCGCGCTGTTGTGCTCTATGCGGGGGATAACGATCTGGCTGGCGGCAAAAAGTCGCCGGAGCAGGTTGCAAACGACTTTGATGCCTTCGTCGCCGCGGTCCGCAAGGAACTGCCCGAGGCCAAGATCCTCTACATCGCCATCAAACCCAGCCCCTCGCGTTGGAAGCTCATCGACAAGATGAACCAGGCTAACCGCCTGATCCGCGAGCGCTGCGAGCAGGGGGAAAATCTGGAGTTCGTTGACATCGTCAAGCCAATGCTCGACGCCGAAGGACAGCCGCGTCCCGAACTGTACAAGCAGGACATGCTACACATGAACGACGACGGCTACGCCATCTGGGCCGAACAGGTTCTGCCTCACTTGAAGTAGGTAGTGTCCGAGCGGGGATCCTCAGTAGCCGAACTGATAGACCAGTTCGAGCTGTGGCGAACTGGCGAGATCTCTTGGAGTAATGATTTCCCGGTCCAGGGGTGGCGGACCACCTTCCATCTCCTCAATGAGCGACCGAAAGGGTTTCCAGTTCAACTGTTCAAGCCGAACCGTCTGACCAAGGGAATCGCCGGTTGCGCTCTGGTACGCCAGGTAGATGAGCTCGGAACAGTAGACTTCCTCGCCTCCGGGCTGGTAGCGGGTGTCGTACTTTTTTCCCAAGTGCTCTCTTGCAGCCGCAAGCGTGCTTGGAATGTTCGGGCGTAAGTCCTCCTTGAGACGGTAGGCAGCGAATGATCCGCCGCGTCCCCGTCGCAGCCACGTCCGCAGGGGAGTTGCGCTCACGCCATCGAAGGCTTCCAAAACCATCCACTGCCCGTTCTGTTGGACGATGATGCCGCAGTGCGAATAGGGACTGTCAGTCGCTCCTTCAATCGCATCCACCAGCCGCCCCATCGGCAGCGACTGAAAAAGGATGTCCCCCTGCTCAGGTTGATATCGAAGCTCAGCAATCATGGGACGGGCGGCAAAGTAGGAGAGAGGCCCAACGACTGCCGCCGCGACTAACAATGGAAGCCACCTCATCACGCTATGCCCTCGTCGGCGCGGGACGGACGTTTTGGTGGTGTCTACAGTCAGTGTATCCGCCATTGCTAGCTCCGAGCGATCTTTGCCCGAATCAAGTTTCGAGCCGCCGCGGAGAAGTTATTCCGCTGCGCAGAGGATCCAGCTGGGTAGCTCGGGGCGATTCAGCTGCGTCCTAGAAGATTGCGAAGTTCTGGCCAACTGCGCGTGTTCGCGACATCAGCTTTGGTTAGGCCGGCGCGGCGGGCTTGGAGGATGCCGTAGCGCATTACATCCAGGCCATCGGGGCTGTGCGCGTCGGAGTTGACGACGATCGGAATGCCGTGATTCTTCGCTGCGGCGCAGTACACGTCGTTCAAGTCGAGTCGGGCTGGATTGGCATTGAGCTCGAGAAACTTGCGGTGCTCCTTTGCTGCCGCATAGACGGCATCGAGATCGACTTCGTACGGCTCCCGCCGATTCAGAATTCTGCCTGTCGGATGGGCTACGACGCACACGTAGGGATTCGTAATGGCACCAACGATCCGGTCTGTAATCTGCTGACGCGACTGTTTCTGGCCGTAATGGACGCTGGCGATGACCCAGTCGGCTTGAGCGAGCACGTCGTCGGGCAGATCCATGCCTCCTTTTTCAAGGATGTCGCATTCGATTCCCTTCAGCACGGTGAACTTGCCATCCAGCCGGGCGTTCACTCGGTCCACTTCTTCCCATTGAGCCAGCACTCGCTCGGGATTCAGCCCACGGGCCATACTGACGCGTTGCGAGTGGTCGGTGATGGCGATATAGGTCAGCCCGCGTGCTTGCGCCGCAGCAACCATCTCCTCAATCGTGGCGGTGCCGTCGGTGGCGCTCGTGTGCATGTGCAGGTCGCCGCGGATGTCCTGCGTCTCGATGAGTCTCGGCAGTTCACCCGCAGTGGCCCAGTCGAACTCTCGTCGGCCCTCGCGCAGCTCCGGCGGAAACACTGGCAGACCGATCGACTGATAAACGTCCTCTTCCGTGGCGCCGGCGACGCGAGTCTCACTTCCGTCATCAACTCGAAAAACTCCGTACTCATTGATCTTCAGGCCGCGGTCTTTGGCCATGCCGCGGACGACGACATTGTGCTCCTTCGACCCGGTGAAGTACTGCAGGGCGGCACCAAAGGACTCGGCGGGCACGACGCGCAAGTCGACTTGCAAGCCACGGTATGTCCGGATCGACATCTTGGTGTCGCCGCGGGCGAGAACTTCTTCGCGGTCGCCGTAGCGGTCGAGTTGGTCCATCACGGCGGTCGGCTCTTTGGCGACGACGAGGATATCGATGTCGCCTACTGTGTCCTTACCGCGGCGGTAGCTGCCGGTGAACTCAATTTGCTGGATGCCGCGGGCCGCCAGCAGATGTTCTCGCAGCGAATGCACAACCAAATCGGCTTCAGACCAATACAGGCGGACCGTGGCTTTCTCGGCAACGGCAATCCCTTTCAGGATCGCCTGCTCGGTTGCCTCACCGAAGCCCTTGATTTTGCGGACACTCCCCGCTTCGCAGGCCGCTCGAAGCTCGTCGAGCGTCTTGATGCCGAGTTGCTTGCTAAGTGCCGCAGCTTTCTTTGGTCCGACTCCCGGGATGCGAACAAGGGCCAGAACCGACTCCGGCACCTCCGCTCGCAGTTCCTGCAGCATCGGCAGGTCGCCCGACTGCACCAGCGTGATGATCTTGCTTGCCAGATCTTGGCCGATGCCCTCAATCTGCATCAGCCGAGCGGCACCTTCCGTTGCGAGAGCAGCCAGCGGTTCCTGATAGTCTCGCACCGTGCGCGCGCCGTTGCGGTAAGCACGAACTCGGAACGGATTGGCTCCCTGAAATTCGAGCAGATCGGCGATCAGGTCGAAGGCGTTGGCGATTTGTCCGTTATTCATGGCGGTTGCTTCGTCCACAGGCCGATCAGGCGTGGATTTCGACGATGTCCTTGTCGTGCACGATGTAGTCGGCTTTCATCACGGAGCCGTCGTGCACGTGGCTGCCCCATACACGCGCGTACTTGAAGTTGGTGGCCAGGTCGCGGTGTACCAGGTCCGCCACATCGAGCAGCGTGCCACCGCGGCGAAGTGTGAACGGCTTATCGAAGTCGGCTTCCTTCTTCGTCGGAAGCTTCGTGTAGACCCGCACCACGTCTAGCGACTCGTAAATCGCTCGCTTCAATTCTTCGAGGCCGGTCCCCTGCTCCGTCGAAATCTGAAACTCGCGAAAATCGACCGGGCAGAATTCACGCAGCAAGGCCAGGCGATCTTCGGCTTCGGGTAGGTCGATCTTGTTGAGCACCAGCAGCGTTTGCGTGTACGACATGCCGATGTCATCTTCGTCGAGATACGACTCGCGGCCGAGGCGAGTCTTTGTCTGCCCAAAGCGGTCGAACACGGCTTGCAGTTGCTCGATTCCTTCGTCGGCTCCCAGGTCGACCATGAGCAGCGCCACCTCACTTCCCCGAATCAGGCCCTGCAGGCTGGCATCGAAAACATCGGCAGTGATGGGCGGCGTATCGATGAGCTGCACCATCACGTCCTCCCACGGCATCATCCCGGGCTGCGGCTCGCGTGTGGTGAACGGATACGGAGCCACCTCGGGCGTGGCACGAGTAAGCGCCTTGAGCAGTGAGCTCTTTCCAGCGTTCGGGCCGCCGATAATCACTGCCCGCCCGGCTCCTTGCCGAGGAATTTTGACGCCGGTGAAACCCTTTTTCGCGGCCGCCGTTTTCTTGAACTGCTCGACTTCCTGCTTGGCCTTGCTGATTTTTGCTTTCAGCTCGGCTTGCAGCTTGTCGGTTCCCTTGTGCTTGGGGATCTCACGGAGCATCAACTCCAAGCAGCGTAGCTCTTCGTCCGGCGACTGCGCGCTGCGGAACTGCTGTTCGGCTTTGTGATATTGCGGAGTGAGGTTAGCAGGCATGCGTGGCGTGTCGGCTCGTAGGACAGCGCTGCCGACCTGCTAGCCAACGGCTTTGCGATAGCAATGGTCGAACAGCAATTGCCATTCTAACCGCTGTGCCTGAAGGCAAAGTTCACCCGCTTGAGATTTGCCCCTCGCGACCTTCTCGACAAGGTCGATGAAGCGGTAAGGGTCCCAGAGGCCGTCGGTCGCAAGGAAGCTGGCATGGGAATCCGCCGTGGCTTCGGTTGTGGCGATACGACGGGCCCCGGCAGCCATATCGGTAAACACCGGATGGTCCCCCACGCGGCGGAACCAGTACTTCGCGTTGCCATAGTCTGGCTCGCGGCGGTGCAAAATGCCGTGCCAGTAGCTGCCGTCCGTCGTTTCGATTTCCTGACTGATCGAGTGGGACTCGTCAAAGTAGTTGTGCAGCAGCCACACCCCGGCGAGGCAGCACTGGGCAGCGTCGTAATCGACGACTTTCCGTTCTGCGAAGGCCAAATCGATACGCAGGGCCTTCAAACGGTCGCGCGCCCCGGCGTTCGGTTTGCCAGGGCCCAGGTCGTCGGGGCGACTGGTGTCGATCAGCTGCGAAAAGACCGGTCCATAACTTTGCGGATCGAACTTGAACACGGAACCTCTGGCCTTTTGGATTTCAGGAATCTATCGGGAGGCCATCGCCGTCGCTACTTCGCCTCTGCGGTCATCGGCGGCGCTGGGAACACCTCGGTTTTGTCGGCGGTTTTCCACAGCCGAATACCATCGTGGCTGCCGACCGCGAGCAAACTGCCGTCTGGTGAATATGCGACGGCCCAGAGCGTGCTCGACTGCTGAGGCAATGTCGCGGCTTCCGTTTTCGACTTCACGTCCCACAGTTTGATTTGGCGATCGTGGCTTACCGAGGCGAGCTGCGAGCCGTCGTGGTTGAAAGCAATGTCGCTCACCCAGTCTTTGTGACCTTCGAGAGTCGCTTGCTCTTTGCCGGCGGCATCCCAGAGCTTGATCTTGCGATCGGCCCCGCACGTGGCGAGCAGGGAACCGTCCTTTGCCCAGGCTACCGACCAAACCGCATCGCCATGCCCTTCGAGTTTGGCCTTCTCGGTGCCGGCTTGCCAATCGAGAAGTTTACCAAGCTTGTCGGTCGAGACAGTAGCGAGCGTGGCTCCATCCGGCGAGAAGGCGAGGCCGTAAACCGCCGCCTCGTGTGCCTTGATGGTCTTGAGCTCCTTCGGCCCTTCGGTTTCCCAAACGATCACATTGCCGTCCTCGCCACCGGTGGCGAAGTGCTTGCCGTCAGGGCTGAAGGCCACGGCCCGGACCCAGCCTTTCTGCTTTTCCAGGGTGGTCTTCGGCTGCTTGGAAGCCGCGTCCCAGAGAATCACTTTCCCATCGTATCCGCTGGTGAGAAGCGTAGCCCCGTCCGGGGTGCGCGAGACAGACCAAATGTTTGTCGGGTGGCCGGTCATTCGGGCCGCTTCGCCGCCGGTCTTTGCGTCCCAGATAACCAGTTCGCCGGGCCGATACTGCAGGCTCTCGCCGCCGACCGTGATAAGCTGGCTGCCATCGGCGCTGAACGCAAGGTCGGTCACCCACCGCTTATGCTTGGCGATGGCCGGCACTTCCTGGCCGTTGGAAGACGTCCCAAAAAAACTTAGCAGGACGGAAGCCATCAAAACGTTCGAGAACTTCAAGGTGCGCATCAACAAACTCCTATAAAGCTGCGACCGATGGTCGCCGCTTATAGTCGAGCGCGGCGATGCGGCCACAATGAAACCTGCGATTGGCTCCATCTGTGGTATCTTGCGGAGTTGGGGATGTCAAACTGCGGGGCGAACGGCGACCGCCGGTCGCCGCTTCATTGGCACTTAGGTAATCTGGTCGTTACACGTCCTGGTCGTAGATGCGATACGTCTTGGTTATCTTCGCCCCGCCCCGCTTCAGCGTGCCGTACGAGAGCGAGTTGCTTTCCAGCACCCAGGAAAACTCCGCTTCTTCAACGCCCCATTCCTGCACCGTCGGCAGCAAGTAACCGACCACGACCAGACCCACGCCCCACTTCTGCCATTCGGGGATTACGTTGGTGCTGATCACCCGAATCCGTTTGATGGCCTTCTTATTCCACAGCAATCGCATGAAACCGAAAGGGAACAGGCGCCCGTCGATTTTCTTGATTCGCGGGTTGTAGTCGAGCAGCGCAAACGTGGCGCCCACCACCTTGCCATCGATTTCCGCGATGGTCGTCATCTCGGGGACAATCAACTGCTTGAGCTCACCAGCGAGATGGTCGATCTCGTCTTCCGAAAGTTCAACCACGCCCCAAGTGCCTTGCAGCGACTGATTGTAGATCTCGAGGAACAACCGCACGTCCTGGTTGAACTTGGCTCGGTCAAGGCGACGGATTTGCACGTTGAACCGCTGCCGGCAGGCGTCGGTCATCTCGTACAGCTTGTTATCCAGGCTGGTGAGCATGTTCACGTGCCCCCAGAACGCGTACATGTCCTGGCTCTTGGTGAACCCGTTCTCTTCCCACAGCCGCTGATAGTAGGGCGGGTTGTGGGTCATCATGAAAGTTGGCGGCGTTTCGAAGCCCTCGATGAGCAATCCCAGCTCATAGTTGAGCGAAGGGTTCACCGGCCCGCGGCAGCCAGTCATGCCTTGCTGCTTCAGCCAGCCTTTGCCGGCGTCGAACAAGGCCGCTGCTACGGCAACATCGTCGATGCACTCGAAGAAACCGAGGAACCCGCGCAGCTCTTTGTGTCGTTCATTGTGCTTCGGATTGACGATTGCCGAAATCCGTCCGACCGCTTTGCCGTCCTTGTAGGCCAGGAACGTCTGCGCCTTCGAGTAGTCGTAGAATGGATGGTGGGCAAAGCCGACCATTTCCTTCTGATTCTTGCGAAGCGGAGGAACCCAATTCGGATCGCTCCCCTGGATCTGCCAGGGCATATTCAGAAACGTGCGTTTCTCCCACCAGGACTGAACAGGCTTCACTTCAACTTGCGACATTCGGCGGGCATCCGCTGGAACAGGAAGGCGTGCGTGAGACTGGATTGTCGTTTGCATCATGATAGCCGATATTGAGAATCGCGAGTTGGAGCAGCCGCTGTCAGGCCGACGCTACTGGCGCAGCAAATGCATTCTGCCGAAGAAAGGAATGGTCTGCGTATTGAGCCGAGGCAAGCTCTCGGTTGGTGATCCATTAGGCTGCTGAACGTTATGAAGTTTCTGGTTACGGGCGCTACAGGTTTACTCGGCAATTCCGTCGTCCGAGCATTGCTCGCTCAGGGGCATTCCGTGCGAGTTCTGACGCGTGCGACCAGCGACGGGCGACCGCTAGCGGACCTGGACGTCGAAAAGTCACAGGGGGATGTCCGGCAAGCCGACTCAGTTCGCCGAGCTTGCCAAGGTATCGATGCTGTCATTCACTCGGCTGCGCACGTGCACATCGGTTGGAGCCAGCGTGAGCTTCAATACGAAATCAACGTCAACGGAACCCGCAACATTGCCGAAGCCGCTCGAGAAGCCGGCGCGCGGATGGTTCACGTTTCTTCGATCAATGCTTTGGGCCTCGGTCGCCTCAATGAGCCGGCGGACGAAGACTCACCGCTACCAGGCATCGTGGAATGTCCCTACGTGCTCACTAAACGCGAGGGTGAGCGTGTCGTGCTCGAGCAGTGCGAACGCGGCCTGCATGCTTCGATTGTGAATCCCACCCTCATGTTTGGCCCCTACGATTGGAAGCCCTCCAGCGGACAAATGCTTCTGGAAGTGGCGAAAGGAGTGCCGATTGCACCCCGGGGCGCGGCCAACTTTGGCGACGTTCGCGACGTGGCTGCTGGTTGCATCGCCGCGGCGCAAAAGGGGGCCGTGGGTCGGCGATATGTACTCGGAGCCCACAATGCGACCTACATGGAACTTTGGCAGCGCATGGCGCGCATTACCGGGGCAAAACCGCCGCGTATTCGTCTCGGGCCGGTCGTGATGAAGTGCGCGGGAATTGGGGGTGATCTTTGGACCCGTCTGACCGGCAAAGAAGGCAGCGTCAACTCGGCGATGATCGGCCTCTCGAGCCAAACACATTGCTTCAGTAGTGCCCGTGCCCAGGGTGAACTAGGCTATTCCATTCGGCCCCTCGACGAGTCGCTGACCGACGAGTGGAATTGGCTCGTCGAGAACGGCTACGCCGAAGCATCGAAGCGTAAGGCCGGTTGAAGAAACTCGGCTGAACTCCGCATCACGAACCTCCACCACGAATTTTGTCTTGCCGCTTGAGTAGGTGTCATGAGCCTGGCCTTTGTTACTGGTGGAAGTGGCTTCATCGGTTCGAACCTGGTCGAACATCTGATTCGCCAAGGTTGGCGAGTGCGATGTTTGGTGCGCAAGGCGTCGTCGGTCGATGTCCTAAAGCGAGCCGGGGCCGATCTGGTGATTGGCGCTGTGGATCAGCCAGAATCGCTGCGGGCGGCGATGGAAGGGGTCGATGTCGTCTATCACGTTGCCGGGCTGACTTGCGCGCTGAGTTATGAGGAATTGCTTCATGTAAACCGGGACGGCGTCGAGCATGTGGTTGCCGCAGCCGCAGCGCGGCCGAATCCGCCGACCGTCGTCGTCGTGTCATCGATCGCCGCCGGCGGACCCGCAACCAGGGGTCAGGTGAGATTGGAGAGCGACCCGCCCAAGCCAATCTCGCAGTATGGCGAGACCAAGCTTGCTGGGGAACGCGTTGCCTCGCAGCTTGCTGGGCACGTCCCACTAACCGTCGTTCGACCGGGCGTTGTGTTTGGCCCTCGCGACTACGGTCAGCTGTCGCTCTTCAATATGTTGAGGCGGTTTCGCTTTCACCCTGTTCCAGGATCGAAGGACCCGCCGCTTTCTTACATTTACGTCGACGACTTATCGGAAGTGTTGATGCGGGCTGCGGAGAAAGGCCGTCGCGTACCGCCGCCGAGCCGATCGGTAGCGGGTGAAGGGGTCTATCACGGCGTAGTTTCGGAGTACCCTACGTGGGCCGATTGGGGCAAGATGATTCGCCCCATGTTACGGCGCCCGTTTGCTCCGGTAATTCGCATCCCGCATCCGGTTCCCCTGTTTGCGGCGCGTTGCAACGAGGTGATGCAACGCGTGCGCGGCAAACCCGACATGTTCAACCGCGACAAAATTCGCGAGTCGCAGGTGGATTCCTGGGCGTGTTCGGCGGCAGCGATTGAGCACGATTTGGGTTTCGTTCCGCCCAAAACGCTTAGCGAGCGGTTGCAAGAGACGGTGGACTGGTACAAAGCCAATCGGTGGCTTTAGCTGATCCTGAGCGATGGACAGCCTCACTCATTTGGCTGTCATTCGAAGCGCGCCATCTAACCGCAGCACGCAGCCGTTGAGCATGACGTTCTCGATCACATGCACCGCAAGCTGAGCAAATTCGTCGGGCCTGCCAAGTCGCGGCGGAAATGGAATCTGGGCCGCGAGCGAATCGCGGACTGCGTCCGGCGCCGCATGCATCATGGGCGTCTCAAATACCCCTGGTGCGATAGCGACAACGCGCACGCCGATTCGCGCTAGCTCTCTTGCCGCCGGCAAGGTCAGGGCGGCCACGCCTCCCTTCGATGCGGTATAGGCTGCCTGCCCGATTTGCCCTTCGAATGCCGACACCGAGGAAGTGTTGATAACCACACCTCGCTCGCCGTCCTCTTTCCCCGGGTTTGCAGCCATCGCTTCGGCTGCGAGACGCAACATGTTGAACGAACCGATCAGGTTCACCTGAATAACGCGCGAAAACAGGTCCAACGAGTGCGGCCCCTCCCGCGAAAGGATTCGAGAGGCACCCAGAATGCCCGCGCAATTGATCAGGCCATGCAGCCCGCCGAAGCGATCCACCGCAGCCTGGATTGCTTTGCGTCCGCTCGTCTCCGACGTTACATCGGTCAATGCGAAAGCCGCGTTCGGACCCAACTCGCCGACAATCGCACTGCCAACCGATTCGTTCACATCGGCGACAACAATTCTCGCACCCTGCCCTGCCAGGCGGCGGGCACAAGCTTCGCCGAGGCCTGATGCGCCGCCGGTGATCAGAAACGTGTGGTCCTTAACCTGCATGCTTAATCCCACCACCAGGCACGCGGTGCGAGCGTTTTCGGTGTCGACTGTCGGCGTTCGGACTGTAGCAATCCGTAGTCGTCGAGTTTGACCGCCGTATTGGCTGCCAGATCACGTGCATCCACCGTCACGCCTCCGCTAACGCCTGCCACAATGCGGTTGCCGCTGACGGTGCGGTGGTTGATGATCGATTCCACCTGCTTGGGCGCGGTGCTGATTTCTGGCCGATAGTCGCCATCCGTACCGAAGTGGGTTAGGTGCCAGTCGACCTGGCTTGGCAACGTGTGGCTGCGAACGACAGCCGCCACGAGCGCCAGATCGAAGATGTTCCGCAGGTCCGCGTACACGGGATACCTGGCCGACAACGCCTCGAAATGCTTCGTAAAGCTCTGGGCGAATCGGCTATTCAGCTCGTCGCTTTTGCCCGTATGTACTCTTTCGCCGCGCTCGTCGAGCAATTCATTTTCGCTAAGCACCTTCACGCCCGCGCCGCGGAGTTCGAAAGCGTCTCGCTGTTCCGTCGTGCGGAGAGCATCGTAGTTCAGGGTGAACCACCAGCGGAGGACGTTCATCGGTGGCAGCGGTTCGCCGGCGCGAGCATCGATCGAATCGAGGTAGCTTTCGACGCCCAGCACCCCATCTTCGAGCCCCATGCCGACGAGCTTCATGTGATAATCGGCTTCGACCAGCACGCGCGCTGCGCGTGTCCGGGGATCGATGCCATACACTGTGATGTCTTGCAGGCCGACGGCGTTGCGCATCTCGTCGAGCCACTTGCCGCGTTGGCCGGGCTTGAGCGCCGCCTTCGACCAGCGATCGTTCACTGCTTGAGCGGCCTGCAAATTCTCCCGCCGCGGCGTGATGCTGCAACCGAAGCGTCCGTCATCGGCCATCGCATTTCGTAAGATGACGACGAGGTCATCGAGCATCACCAGCGGCCGTCCACCCTCAGCATCGACCAATCGACCCTCAGCATTTCGCTGCCAGTCGCCGGCTGGACCGGCGAGGACGATGTCACCCGTCTCCGGGTAGAGCAGGATGTATTTCACCCGCTGCAGGCCGGCGAGAGTTTGCATCGCTTCGTCCGGCTCTCGTCCGGTGGCGGCGAGCAACTGAACTTCGCGTTCCAGGCGAGTCAGCGAGACTTTCCGGAGCGTGGCGCGCTTGCGCGGATTGCCCGATGGTCCGCTGAAGATAGCCCTCTCACGAACCACGGCCAGCGATCGATCGAGCTCCGTCTCGAGCTTGTTCAGTGTTCCATCGGAATCGACGTAGACGCCTCCTTCGAAACCGTCGATCGAGCCTGGTCCGCCGACTTCGTCCCAGGAAGTGGGCGCGATCGTGGTGGTGATCAGTTCAATGAGCGGATCGAAATCGGCCTGTACTCCACCGCCGGCGGCACGATGTCTGGCGCCGGGGAACTGATCGAGTGCCGCTTTACGCGCCAGGTCACTGCGAATGCCGCTCAGCGTCGAAAGCGACGCCTGGCTTCCGCCCGCCTCGGCTTGTGCTGCTGCGATTCGACCCAGCAGTTGATCTCGCTGCTTTGGATCGGCGACCTGTTCGGCCGCGGCTAGTGCCGGCCCGAACTCACCGGCTGCCAGATGCGCTTCCAGATTCGGCGGCGGTTCAACGGCAAACGATGATCGGGACACGAAGCAGGCCGTAAAGGCCAGAAAAGGAAGGATCCTCGACAAGACGCCGGCGCGTGCTGCGACCATCTGTCACTCCGCTGCGAGAAGAGCCGAGCCCCCGGCTGACCTGAGTGTCGCACAACTCAGCAGCGCGAGTCAACGGTTCACGGCTGCGCATGGGAGACTATCGACCTGACCGGTCGGCGATCGAGACCGGGCTGCCGGTCGGGCCTCGTTGGCGTCGGCCTTCAAGCCGCGCTCTGAGTAACCGGGAAGCCGAAACATCCTGCTCGCCGTTTTGAGGGGTGCCCTCAGCCTCGAGACTGCCGCCAACTTTTTTGGTGGAGGGAATTGACAGGGGACTGAAACTGGCTAAGCTTACACGCAATTGAGACTCACTCTCAATTGGGTCGCCAGCTACTCTCGCTTAGCCAGCCAGACCCGAAATCGCGAATTCGCCGAGCCCGGCGGTCGCTTGTTTCGGACGGTTTTCCCACCTGGAGTAGCGAAAAGTATGAAAGCCCGCCCCTCGAGCCCCAGCCGCGGTTTCACGCTGGTTGAGCTTCTGGTCGTGATCGCCATCATTGGCGTCCTCGTGTCACTGCTGCTTCCCGCCGTGCAGGCCGCCCGCGAAGCAGCCCGCCGCACTCAATGCTCGAACAATTTGAAGCAAATCGGCATCGCCGTTCACAACTACCACGACACCACGGGCTCGCTTCCGCCGGGCCAGCCAAACGGCATCACCGGTAGCAGTGCTTTCGCCGCCCTCCTGCCCTTCATGGAGCAGGGGAACATGTACGACAAGTACGACTTTACGAAGCCGCACACCGATGCGGTCAACTCGTACGTCGTGTCAGTGAGAATAAAAGGCTTTTTGTGCCCAAGCTGTGTTTTCGTCCGCGAGGTGCCGGACCTTGCTTGTGAGGGCAATCGTGCTCCGGGGACCTATGCCTTCAGCGCCGGCTCAGGCCCAACCGGTTCGGGCAACATCACCAACGGAGCCATCAACAACGCCGAGAGCGGGCCGACCAGCCTGGCTTCGGTCACCGATGGAACCTCGAACACGTTCCTCGTCGGCGAATCGCACTGGGGCTTCAAAGACTACACCTTCACCAGCGGTCCGTGCAGCGGCAAGGTCCGAGGCGGATTTACGGTCTGGTCCAACCCGTACAACCTATCGACTCTGTTTACCACGCTTGGTGGATTCAACCACAAAGAGATGGCCGGTCAGAGCAGCCGACTGGCGAACTTTCGCAGCAGTCATCCAGGCGGCGTGAACATGGGGAACTGCGATGGCTCCGTCACCATGTGGTCGACCACGACCAGCCAGGCCATCCTCGACGCGATGGCCACTCGCAACGGCGGTGAAGTGGTTAATCAGTAAACGCTGTTAGCCACTCTGTGATCGAAGATGCATCCCTCAAAGTGTTTCAAAAAATCAACATCGCTAGGACGTGACATGACTCGATCAGCCTATTCGCGACACGTTTTATTCGCACTCTGTGCACCAGTGTTGTTTCTCGTCGCCGGATGCAGCAGCGAAGGTGATGGACGGGCGCCGATCGCCGGCGAAGTCTCCGTCGGCGGTCAGCCCTTGGCCAGTGGCCGAATCCTGTTCGTTCCGATTGCCCCCAACGAAGGGCCGACTGCCTCGGCGGCGATTGTGAATGGCAAGTACGAACTCGATCAGGCCAACGGCCCGATTGTCGGCGGCAATCGTGTTGAAATCGAAGCCGATCTCGGGGTGGCGATTGATGACGAAGCTGCCGTAGCCAAACTCGGTGGCCGCTTGCCGCCGCAACCGATTCCGCCGCAGTACAACCGTCAATCGCAGCTTGTCTTCGAAGTGCTCGAGGACCAGACGAACCAGTACGACATTGCCGTTCCAGGTGGCCGCCAGACGGTCGGTCGGCCCCAGTACTAGTCGCACGACACTTGATCTACTGAAAACGACAGCTCTCACACTCGCACTGAAGAACTCTCCGGGAGAATTCGCATGAGCAGAATGCTCACGTTTGGTCATCTGTTCTCATTCGCCGCAGCCACTCTGGTTGCTGGCGCCATGTCGGGCGTTTGCCTGGCGGCGGACAAAACCCCCGAACAACTAATGACCGAGGCGCACGATGGCCGCGCTGTATGGCACGATTTTCACGGCTTTACCGCCGACATTGTCGCCACAGCGGACGGCAAATCGACCAAGGGCACGCTCGATGTGAGCCCCGAGGGTGCACTCACACTGAAACTCGACTCGCCGAGCGAGATGGACTGGGTTGAGAAGACACTGCAGTCGGTCGTCAGCCATCGGCTGTCGGACGATGGAGCGATCACGAACGTGGAATTCGCGGACGAAGACAAGACGCACCCACTCGGCCGCCTGCTGAAGTCGAAAGACGCGGCGGAGAAGAGCCTCTGGCGCGTGCAGGGGGATGTGCTCACCGAAGTGCATCGTAACCACGGCAAAAGCCGCTTTATCATCAGCGTGGCCGAAGTCAGCCGCACTGCCGAAGGCAAACACCTGCCGCACAGCTTCGTGGTGACCACTTGGGACAACGAGACGAGCGCAATCACACAAAGCCGTCAGGTCTACAACGAATGGAAGCGATTCGGCACTTTCGATCTGCCGGTTCGCCTGGTTGGCATGAACTCGAAGAGCGACGGCAGCCGGCGCGTGGAAGAGATCAAACTGACCAATCACGTCGTGAAGGCTCCGAAGGTCGGCACGGTGAGCATTCAGGAACTCGCGCCGCACAAGTTGACCATCACCAGCTTCGGCGCCGCCATCGCCGACGGTTACCTCTACACCTACGGCGGACATCTTGGCTCGGCCCACAACTACTCTTACGAAGAGCAATCCGGTGAACTGCTGCGATTGAACCTGTCGAAGCCAGATTCTTGGGAAGTCGCTTGCGACGGCCCTCGCCGCACGGGACTTGCCCTGGTGTCGTACGAAGGCAAGCTCTACCGCATTGGCGGCTGGGAGTCGAAGAACAAGAAGGGGGAGGAGTGGAACCTGTTCTCGCAATCCGACTTCGCTCGCTTCGATCCGAAGAGCGGGAAGTGGGAAGAACTCGCTTCGCTCCCCTCGGGTCGCTCGAGCCACGATGCCGCTCTGATCGGCAGCAAGCTGTATGTCGTTGGTGGCTGGAACATGCAGGGTGAAGGAGATGGCGAGTGGCACGACGAGGCCTTCGTCGCCGATCTGGCCGACGAGAAGCCCGAGTGGAAGCCGATCGCCAAGCCGCCGTTCATGCGGCGGGCGATCGCAGTCGCTGCCGCCCACGGCAAGCTGTATGTAATCGGCGGTATGGACGACTCGAACGACACGACTAATGCTGTCGCCGTCTACGATCCGCAGTCGAATGTCTGGAGCGAAGGCCCGGAACTTCCTTGCAAGCGCATGGAAGGCTTCGGAGCCAGCGCATTCGCAGCTCAAGGCACCGTTTATTGCTCGGCAACCTCCGGCAAGTTGTTCCGCCTGACCGACGACGGCAAGCAGTGGCAAGAAGTCGGCCAGTTGAATAAGCCGCGGATGTCGCACCGCTTGGTAGCCACGGACGACGGCCGACTGCTCGTTGTCGGCGGTACCAGCCGCAAGTCGGGCAAGGTCACTGAAGTCGAATCGATCGAAGTCAAACTGACCGCGGCGATCCAGTAATCGCGTCCTGAGTCGGTTGGAGTAAGTCGGCCATGACGCTGAAAACGTTCATCGAGGGTCTCCCTTTGTCTGACGAGCCGCAAAATGCCGAGCCAACGGCGGAAAGTCAGGTTCCGCTGCGTCGCGAAGAGAAGCGGAAAATCTGGCGAAGCGAGGATTTGCTCGGCAGCGAAAGCGAAGCGGTTATTGTGCATCGCGGGCAAGAATATCGCTTGCGATGCACGCGGCAAGGCAAGTTGATTCTGTTCAAGTAGCTCCGGCAGACGGCGGGGTCAAAGGTCCGGGAGAATTCGCAGTGCAGGCTGTTCTATCGTTGGTGTTGCTCACGGCGGCTGCCACCGGAGCGGATACATGGCCCGGCTTCTTAGGGGCTGGGGCGAGTAGCCCGCAATCGGCCCCGCTTGAGTGGTCGCCTGATAAGAACATCGCTTGGGCTGCAGATCTTCCCGGGTATGGCCAGTCGAGCCCAGTGGTGTGGGGCGATCAGGTGTTTCTCACGTCGGTCGAAGGGCCGATGAAGGACACCTACCACATCGTGGCGCTCAAGCTCGACGACAGCTCCCAGGTTTGGAAGCACTCGTTGCAGTCGTCCGACCCTGTGAAGAGCAGTCTCTTCATCAGTCGCGCGGCCCCGACGCCGGTCGTCGATATGAACGGCGTCTATGCCTTCTTCGAAAGCGGCGATGTCGCCGGCTATTCGCTCGATGGCAAGCAGCTTTGGCACCGCTCGCTCTCGAAGGAATTCGGTAAGTTTCAGGGGAACCACGGAATCGCCGCTTCTCCGGTGCAGACGGACGATGCCGTCATCATCCTGGTCGATCATGCGGGGCCGTCGTACCTGATTGCGATCGACAAGCAGAGCGGCAAAACGCTATGGAAGACCGATCGCACCAGCCGAACCAGTTGGAGTTCGCCCTCGCTGGTGCCGGTGGGTAACGCTCAGCAGGTGGTCTGCAGTTCGGCAGGGAGCGTGGATGGCTACGATCCGGCTACCGGCGAACTGCTCTGGACGATTGACGAAATCGGCGGCAACACGGCCGCGACTCCGCTGCCTTATTCGGTCGGTCGGTTCCTGGTTGGTGCCTCGCCCGGTCGTGAAGGGGGCGAGCGGGCTGAGCAGGCTTCGAAGTCGAACGTCGCGATCTCGATCGATCAGGTCGAAGGGAAGTGGTCTCCTCAGATTCTTTGGACAGCGCAGAAGGCAACGCCCTCTTTCGGTTCGCCGATGGTCCACGCAGGACACGCTTATTGGGTGAACCGTGTGGGGGCCGTCTTCTGCTTCGACGCTGCCACCGGCGAACTCCGCTACAACGAGCGGACGAAGCAATCCGTCTGGGCCACGCCGATTGGCATTGGCGATCGAATCTACCTCTTCGGCAAAGAGGGAACGACGACCGTTCTGGCCGCAGGGCCGGAGTTCAAAGTGCTCGCCGAAAACCAGCTCTGGGACCCCCCGGCTGTGAAGCCCAACGAGGCTGCCGCGGAGCAGGAAGAGACCCCGGAACGCCGTCAGGCTGCGATGCAGAACTCCGGGCCGGTGCAGTATGGTGTCGCCGCGGTCAACGGCGGCTTTCTGATCCGCACCGGTTTCAAGCTCTACTCGGTGCGGCAGCAATAGCTCAGCTGAGCGGCGAGAGCGTCACGGCAAGCGACCTGCCGCCCGGCGGTTCTTGCCCTTCGCTCCGGTGAGGCTATCTCCCAGGTCCTCACGCGCGGCGGCCGCAAGTTGCTGCAGGCGAGCCACAACTTCCGGGTGCGCCGCCGCGACGTTGGTGGTTTCATTCGGGTCTTGCTGCAAGTTGTAAAGTTCGGCTGCTTCCAGCTTCACTTGCTTGTACTGCGAGGGAATGCCGCCGGTGGCTCGCGGCATGCCGACTGCCGTGCGATACGTGTGTGGCAAGACTAGCTTCCATTCCCCGCTTCGAAGGGCTTCCAGGTCGTTAGCGTTGTAATAGAAGTACAACGCTTCGTGAGGCGACTTTGCCTCCGGCTTGCCGAGCATCAGATCGCAGATTTCGAGGCCGTCGATTGGGCGTTTAGGAAGCTTCGCGCCGATGAACCTGACGATGGTCGGCAGCAGATCAATGGTCATCGCCGGCTGATCGCAGACCTTGCCGGCAGGAATCGTGTTGGGCCACCGCACCAGGCAAGGCACTCGCACGCCACCTTCCCAGGAGGTCCCCTTCCCTTCCCGCAGCCCGCCGGTCGACCCTGCATGCTCGCCGTAGCTGAGCCAAGGACCGTTGTCGGATGTGAAGATCACCAGTGTCTGCTCGTCAATCTTGTGACGCTCGAGTGAATTCAGAATCTGACCGACCGACCAATCGATCTCTTCCACCACGTCGCCAAACAGGCCCGCTTTGCTTTTGTCCTGGAACTGCTCGGACGCGAACAGCGGCACGTGAACCATCGTGTGCGCCAGGTACAGGAAGAACGGGCGTTCATGGTTTCCCTCAATGAAGCGGACCGCCCGCTCGGTGTACTGCCTGGTCAGTTGCTTTTGCTCATCCGCCGAAACGTCGGCATCGATGACCCTTTCATTGCCGTAGAGCGGCAGTGGCGGAAAGCTCTTGCCGACCTCCGGATGGTGCGGCCACATGTCGTTCGAATACGGCAGGCCAAAATACTCGTCGAAGCCATGCTTCGTGGGCAGGAACGGCGGCTGATGGCCGAGATGCCATTTGCCGAAGATGGCGGTGGCGTAGTCTCGCTCTTTGCAGATTTCGGCGAGGGTCGTCTCGTCGCTGCTGATGCCATTTTTCGCACCCGGCCCGAGAGCGCCGCTGATACCAATGCGATTCGGATAACATCCGGTCAGCAGCGCCGCACGACTGGCTGAGCAGACGGCTTGGGCGGCATAAAAATGCGTGAACTTCGTTCCCTCGCGGGCCATTCGATCCAGGTTCGGAGTTTGATAGTCCTTCGCTCCAAACGGGCCGATGTCGGCGTAGCCCATATCGTCCATAAAGATCAGCACGATATTGGGCGGACGCTCGATCGCGATTGCAGCGCGCGAAAAACCTACAGCGATCAGGACTGAACCAATGGCGTAGACTAGGCGGCGCGTCAGCGACGGTGCATGATGGCACATGAGATAGCTCCTCGGGGAAGTTCGGACGACGATTGTAACCGGGAAAACCAGCACCCGCGATGATCGCCCATCTTGGGAAAGGACGAGCGTGGAACGCTTCGACGCCGTTGTAATTGGCGCCGGCCCAGCCGGATCGACGGCAGCGCTTCTGCTTGCCAAGTGCGGCTGGTCGGTGCTGGTGGTGGAGAGCAAGGCGTTTCCGCGGCGCAAGGTGTGCGGTGAGTATTTGTCCGCAACCAACTGGCCCTTGCTCCGCGAATTGGGCATTTATGAGCAATTCTGGCAGCACGCCGGGCCAGCGGTGACACGAACCGCCGTCTTCGCCGGCCCCACCTCCGCCGAAGCCGCCTTGCCACGGCCAGAATCGCACGATCCGGAGTTGTGGGGCCGCGCGCTATCGCGAGAGCACTTGGACGAGATGCTCCGCGACCGCGCCGCCGACCATGGCGTGACCATCGCTCAGCCCGCTCGCTGCGAGCGAGTGGATCGCGTCGGTGAGGAACTTGAATGCACGATCGAATGTGACAATAAGAATCGAGTCATCCGCTCGCGGGTTGTCATCGCGGCCCATGGCAGTTGGGAATTGGGACCGCTCGCAACGCAGCGACAGCCGGCCTCATCTCGCGGCGGCGACCTGCTTGCCTTCAAGGCGCATTTTCATGGAGCTGCACTACCAGTCGGCTTGATGCCGCTGCTGAGCTTCGAAAATGGTTACGGCGGCATGACGCACTGCGACGACGGTCGAGTCAGCCTGTCGTGTTGCATCGAGCGGCGGCGGCTGCACCAACTCACTCGCAGCGCAGGCGAGTCAGCGGGGCAGGCGGTTCTGCACCATATCCTAGAAAGCTGTTCGGTGCTTCAGCCGATCCTTGAACCTGCCCGCCTGGACGGCCCGTGGCTGTCGGTGGGACCGATTCAACCGGGTATTCGTCCCTGCTATCAGGGTGGCATGTTCGCCGTCGGCAATGTTGCTGGCGAGGCACACCCGGTGGTTGCGGAAGGGATCAGCATGGCGATGCAATCGGCGTGGTCGCTCTGCCGCCGGCTTTCGGAAGTTGAGCCATCGCAAATCGACGAAAAGGCACGGGAGGCGATCGCCCGGGTCTACCAGAGCGATTGGCGGCGGGCCTTTGCTCCGCGACTGCGGGTGGCTGCAGCCGTTGCTGCCTGGGCGATGCGGCCGAAATGGGTGCGAGCTACGGCACCAATGCTGCAGCGTTTTCCGAACCTGCTCACGCTTGGAGCTCGCCTTAGCGGCAAAGCCAGACTGGTCGTGAGCACCCCGCCTTCTGCAGAATTCACCACTTGAGCAGCGGAGCCAACTGACTGCGCTGCCCGCTGGCATGGAACTTTTGATGTTTGTCATCCAAGGAATCGGAACCGCGGTGCCTGAGCACACGATGAGCCAGGGCGAAGCGACGCAGCTGGCGCACGAGGTGATTTGCCGCGACGATCAGCAGCGGCGGTTGCTCTCGGTGCTCTATCGCAAGGCGGGCGTGGAGAACCGGTTCACGGCCCTGCCCCACCGCACGGCCCTGCAGTGGCTGCCGCCCCCCGGTGAAGACGGGATCACCGTCGTGGAGGCGCCGCCCATCAGTGGCCCGACGACGGCGGAGCGGATGGAGTTTTACGCTTCGTGTGCGCCGGCCATTGCTGTGTCGTCGGCGGGAAAGGCACTGGCCGAAGCTTCGCTCGCGCCCGGCGAAGTTACGCACCTGGTCACGGTTTCTTGCACCGGCTTCGATGCTCCGGGCGTGGATATCGCACTCATCGATCAACTTGGTCTGCCGCCGACGACCCAGCGAGTTCAGGTTGGCTTCATGGGATGTCACGGGGCTCTCAACGGCTTGCGAGTAGCCAAGGCGCTCGCGGAAGCGGACCCGGATGCCCGTGTGCTGCTGTGTGCGGTGGAGCTTTGTAGCTTGCACTACCGATTCCGCTGGGATCCGGAGCGGATTGTCGCCAACGCGCTCTTTGCCGATGGGGCTGCAGCGGTGGTCGGCTGGAACACGTCTGCCGATACCGCCGGAGACCGGTGGCGGGTGGCGGCGACAGGTTCGTGCCTGATTCCGAACTCGCAGGACGTGATGAGCTGGCGGATCGGTGATCATGGCTTCGAGATGACGCTCGATGCCCGCGTGCCGGACCTGATCCGCGAACATCTGCGGCCGTGGCTGGCGAGCTGGCTGGCGAAACACAAACTAGAATTCGCCAATATTGGCTCGTGGGCCGTCCACCCCGGCGGGCCACGGATTTTGGCGGCGATTGAGGAGTCGCTGGGGCTTGCGCAATCTCAGACACAGGTATCGCGTGATGTACTCGCCCGACATGGCAACATGTCCTCGCCGACCGTGGTATTCATCGTAAACGAGCTGCGGCGAGCTGCGGCGAGACTCCCCTGCGTTGCGCTCGGATTCGGGCCGGGGCTGATGGCCGAAGCGGCGCTTTTCGCGTGAAGTCGCCTTCCGTAGGTCAGGCACCCCGTGCCTGACGAAGACGAGCCACCATGTAGTTTGACGTAGACGGAATTGGCAGTCCGCATTCCGTCAGGCACAGGGTGCCTGACCTACGCGTCGGTTTTGCCGCTGAGCAGCATGCGGCAAGGCCAACGGCGTTCGACTTTCACGTCTCGCAGCGAGCATGTTGTGGCAAGATCGCGGAGTTCGTCCATGGTGAACGCCGCTTGCACGCTCAATAGAGCGTCGACGTGCACCACCTTGGAACGCGTCAGCAATCGGCTCGCCGCATAGGCGAGCAGCCAGCCGTAGCGTGAGCGGCGGAGATCGCTGATCAGCACCAGCTGCCGGGCAGCCGAGGCCATGCTGCGAATGAGCTGGCCGGCCTCCTCGTTCGTCAAATGGTGCAGGAAGAGCGAGCAGGTCAGCACGTCGAAACCGCAAGGCAGCGGCTCGCGGAGGGCGTCGAGCTTTTCAAAGTGGACAGGTACCGAAGCGTCGGTCACTCGAGATCGCGCGAGTTCAACGGCCCGCTCGCTAACGTCCAAGCCGAGGATCTCCAGCGTCAAACCGGCGCGGTTGGCTTTGCGGTGAAGAGCTAGAGGTACATCGCCCGAACCAGTGGCGATATCGAGAACTCGAAGGCGATCGACATTCCGCTCGCGAGCCAGCTGACGGATTGCGGGCCAGAGAATGCCGGGGCTGGCACTGAGAACGTTGATCCGCCGCAGGGCCTGCAAAGCTCGCTGGTGCTCCGCCGGATCAAGCGCCGGATCGTCCATCACCTCCGGAGTGAGCCGGCGCGACTTCAGCCAGCCGCGGCTAATCACTGCTGTCCCGTAAAGGGGCCGAGGCGGGTCAGATAGTCGGCCATTCCGAACGAGAACATGATCGCCAAGAAGACGAACCCCGCACCGGCCACCAACCAAATCAGCGGCGTGCTATAGCGTACGTGCATGAAGAACAGGATGATCAGCAGCGCCTTCACCGAGGCGATCCCTGCGGCGATGATCAAGTTGGAGGTGCTCGAAACCGGGTGGGCGGGATGCGCCTCTTTATCGACGCCGATCTCGATTTCGGCTGCCACCACCGTGGCCACCAGCAGCACCATTAGCGCGACGAACACGGCCAGATAGACACCGATCGTCGGATGATTGCCATGGTCGTCGTGACCCAGTGGGTCGTGGTGCTTGTCGTAGGAACTGGTGACGGTGGTTGTGTCGGTCATTGGATCGGCCTTGCCGCGGAGTTCTTTTCAAATCTGCTCGGATCAGCAACTCGCGGGTAAGCACGAGAGCCTCGGTTCAGCCAGCTAGTGTCCGCCCCCGCCGCTGCCACTCAGCCAGCCATGCGACACGGCGAGGTAGAAGAACGGGAAGAGGTACACCCAAACGAGGTCGACGAAGTGCCAGTAAAGCCCCGAGTTGTAGACGATCACCGAACTCTCGCCGAACAAGCGGTCCTTTGTGGCCATGTAGATCAGCACCGACATCAGCACGATGCCGATCACCATGTGAAACGCGTGCAGGCCCGTCATGAGGAAATACAAGTTGTAAAATGCAGCCGAGCCCGGCCGATCTGCCTCGGCAATGCCCTCGGGGTACTTTTCGGACGGCTCCCCAAACGGCAGGCCGGCGAACGGAATGTGATTGTCGACGTACTTGTCGTGATATTCAAAAGCTTTCACGACAAGGAATGCGGCCCCGAAGACGATCGTGGCGACCAGCATGTTGATCAGCATCTTCTTGTGACGCACGGTCGCCGCGTGCACGGCCAGGGCCATCGTCAAGCTGCTGGTGAGTAGCACGGCCGTGTTGATAGTGCCGAGCGTGACATCCATGTGGTGGCTGCCGGCTGCGAACTGGGCTGGATACCAGTTACGGTAGACCAGGTAGGCCATGAACAGCCCGCCGAAGAACATGATTTCGGTCACCAGGAACAGCCACATACCCAGCTCGATGGCCTCGCGCTGCTGCGTGAGGTCTTCGAAGTGATGGGCCAGTTCGTGGTTGTGTCCGTGTCCGTGCTCGTCCGTGGCGGAGACGACTGGATCAGCGAGGTGTGGAGCCAACGGGCGTCTCCTCTTCAACTTTGCGAACCGTGTCCTCTGGAAGGAAGTTGTAAGCCTCCTCGGTGACGATCGGGATGCGCGTGAAATTCTCGGTCGGCGGCGGCGAGGGCGTCGTCCATTCGAGGCCCGTGTGGCCGAACGGATTTGGCGGCGCCTTCTTGCCGTAGCGGAGCGACCAGATCAGGTAGGTGAGCGGGAACAAGTAGCCAATGCCCAGAATCGATGCGCCGGCCGACGACATGACGTTGAGCACCTGGAACTCTTCCGGATAGATGTGATACCGCCGCGGCATGCCCCAGTATCCGAGCAGGAACTGCGGGAAAAACGTCAAGTTGAAGCCGACGAAGATCAAAATGGCCGACAGCTTGGCCCAGCCTTCGGGATACATGCGGCCGGTCATCTTCGGCCACCAGAAATGGATGCCGCCGAGATAGGCCATCACTGTGCCGCCCACCATGATGTAGTGGAAGTGAGCGACAACGAAGTAGGTGTCGTGCACGTGCACGTCAATTGCGAGCGTGGCGAGGAACAAGCCGGTCAGGCCGCCTATGGTGAACAAGCCGATGAAGCCGAGTGCATAAAGCATCGGCGTTTCCCAGGAGACCGACGCCTTATAGAGCGTCGCCGTCCAGTTGAATACCTTGATCGACGACGGAATGGCTACCAGGAAGCTCAGCGCCGAGAACACCATGCCCGCATAGACCGACTGGCCGCTGACGAACATGTGGTGACCCCACACGAGGAAGCCGATGATCGCAATCGCAAAGCTCGAGAAACCGATGAACGCATAACCGAACGGCCGGCGGCGCGAGAAGCAGGCGATCAACTCGTTGATCACCGCGAAGGCCGGCAGAATCATGATGTACACGGCCGGATGCGAGTAGAACCAGAACAAGTGCTGGAACAAAATCGGATCGCCGCCCTTGGCCGGATCGAAGATGCCGATGCCCAGGAGCCGCTCCAGACCCACGCAGAGAATGGCCACGGCAACCACCGGCGTGGCCAAGACCATGATCAAGCTGGCCGCGTAGATCGACCAGATGAACAGGGGCAAGCGGAACCAGGTCAGGCCCGGAGCGCGCATCTTGTGGATGGTGACGATGAAGTTGAGGCCGGTCAGAATCGAGGAGAACCCAGCGACAAAGGCCCCGAGCGCCGTCGCCATCACATAGGTGTTCGAGTAAGTGCTGCTGTAGGGTGTGTAGAACGTCCAACCGGTGTCGACGCCGCCAGCGAAGGTTGCATACAGCCCAAGAGTGCCCGCCCCCATGAAGAGGTACCAACTCAAAAGATTTAGCTTTGGAAATGCCAAATCGCGCGCGCCGATCATCAGCGGCACGAGGAAATTGCCGAGCGTGGCGGGGATCACGGGGATCAGGAAGAAGAAGATCATCATCACACCGTGCAGCGTGAAGAGCTTGTTGTAAGTCTCGGATTCGACGAGGTCGCCTTGCGGCGTCATCAGTTCGATGCGCACAAACACGGCTGCCAAACCACCGATCACGAAGAAGAACGTGACCGCGAACAGGTACAAGATGGCGATGCGCTTGTGATCGACTGTGAGCAGCCAACTGCGGACGGAGTACGCAGCGTTGAGGTAGTTGCGCTTCGGTTCAGTGATCGTCGGACTGTTCATTTGAAACTCACGCTTGGCGAGGGTGCCAGCGAAGGAATGTCGTTCTTATTCTCAGGGCGATCAGGTCAGTTACGTACTTACGATGACCGTTTCCGGCGATTTCCACCGCCGAAGCTCCGTTTGCTAGTTCCGCTCGTCCGATCGCAATGGGTCTTGTTGTTGGCCGCGGTTCGATTCCTGGGCTCCGGGGTTTTGCTGCGGATTGAGCGTTTTTTCGACGCCGCCCGTTTCGGCGCCGCTGCCACGCTGCGGCGATTGTTCAGGTCCCTGCTCGCCCGGTGGTCGGTCTTGCATGTCCTGCCCGGTTGGAGCCGGGTCGGGGCGACCGAGCGATTTGATCTCGGCAATCAGTTGCAGGATGCCCTCCTCGCCGATCTGCCCCTCATAGGTCGGCATGATGGGCTGGTAACCGACGACTACCTTGGATGCAGGCCGCAGGATCGATTCGCGGATGTAGTTGTCGTCGGCGATGACTTCCTGGCCGTTCTGCAGACGTACGGTGCTGCCGAAGAGGTTTTCCAGCGCTGGACCGCGCCCCTGCTGACCGCCGCCGAGGTGGCAAGTGCTGCAGCGAAGTTGTTCAAAGAGCTTCTGACCCGCGTCGGCAGTTGTCTGCATCTGGTTACGACCGGCGAGCCATTCCTGATACTTCGACGGCTCCATCACGTAGACGTAGCCGCGCATCTCGGAGTGCTTAGCGCCGCAGTACTCGGTGCAGAACAGGTGATATTTGCCAGGCTTGGTGGGCTTGAACCACAAGGTGGTATAGCGACCGGGAAGGACGTCCTGCTTCACGCGGAAAGCGGGAACATAGACGCTGTGAATCACATCTTCCGAAATCATGTTCAGCTTGACCGGTTGGCCGAGCGGAACGTGCAGGTCGTTGATTTCGGAATTGCCCTCAGGATGCTGGAACTTCCACATCCACTGCTTGCCGACCACGTTGATTTCGATCGCACCTTCCGGCGGACGCGACTGCTCGAAGAACACGACCGCACCCCAGTAGAACATCACCATCGTCAGCAGCAGCGGGATGACGATCCAGGACAACTCCATCAGGAAGAAGTGTCCTTCTCCCTGCGTGCGATCGGCGCGCGAGCCGCGGCGGTACTTGATCGCGAAAAACATGACCAAGAACGCAATCAGCACGGTGAACACGCCGCTGACCAGCAGCAGGAAGCCGTAGACGGCGTCGACGTCGGCCGCAAACGACGACGCTTGTTCAGGCATGAAGCTAAATTGGGTATTCATTTCGGTAAATCAAAACGCTCTGCGGCGGGCGAGAAACTACTTGGCCGTCGGCGTGCTGCTGAGATTCCAATCGTCGAGGATGTGACCTTTTTGACTTGCATGCGACACGGCCGCACTGCGGCGGCGCTCGCGGCGGAACATCACGAACAAAAAGCTGCCGATTACGATCAGCGTGGTAATGCCAAGCACCCGCAACAGGTTGTGGATCACAAACCCATACTTTCCGGTTGCCGGATCGTAGTGGTAGCACATCAGCAGAAAGGCATCGACCGGCGAACCGATCTTGTTCTCGCTGCTCTCTACCAGTGCCAGCCTCAAGTCGCTCGGGTGATATTCAATGCCGTATAGGACTCGCGAAATGCGGCCCTGCGGCGTGACGATCAGGATTCCGCTCGCGTGGGCGTACTGGTTCGATTTCTCGTCGAAGTAGTAGCGGAAGCCGACGGTTCGAGCGAGCTTCTCGATCGATTGCTTGTCGCCGGTGAGGAAGTGCCAGCCCTCCTCCGCGCCGGGACGCCGATAACTGGCGACATAAGTCTTCTTCTTCGCCGCAGCCATTTCCGGGGTATCGCTCGGGTCGATGCTGACCGAGACAACCTCGTACTCTTTGCCCATCTGGAACTTCAGCGCCTGGCTGGATCGCAGCGTGCCGTTGAGCACCTGCGTGCAGAGCATCGGGCAGCGGAAGTAAACCAGGTTCAGGATGACCGGCTTGTCCTTGAAGTAGTCGCCGAGGCGAACCGTCTCTCCCTTCTCGTTCTTGAACTTCAGATCGAGCGGCAGCTGTGCGTCGAGCTTCTGATCGATGCCGACGTCCTTGACCAGTTGCTGCGACGTGACCTGCGCCTGGCCCGGTCGCGCTGATGCCAAAGAGGCGAGCACGAACATCGCACTAGCCGCAACGAGTGCGGATAGGTGCGAAGGGCCAGCGATCTGTCGCGAAACGTTCATCACGGACTATCGATTCTCCGGCATCGGCCGGTCGGACGGTGGCTGGTCGGGAGTATTCTCAGCAGGCGGCGGTGCGCTTTGGTCGTTGTTCTGGCCGTTCTCGGGCTGCGCCTGCGGTGCGGATTTCTGCTCCTGCTGTCCGCCTTCGCCTTGCTGCGGCTGTGTCGGGCCCTTCGGAGTGGGCAGGCCGCGTTCGAGAATCAAATCCATCGCCCGGCTGACGGGGATCTGCACCTGGTCTTTTTCGCGGTCGATCCAGGCATAGCTGTTGAGCATGTGCTCCTGCGAGGCGCGAAACTCGACCAGATCCTGGAACGAGTTATCTTGTAGCCTTGGCGCCGGCGGTTTCTGTTCCACGTCGGCGAGCGGCGAAAGCTCAGGATCGTTGCTTTTGGCGATCGACTCGAAGTGGTCGCGAAGGGCGAGGGAGCCCCAGAACACGAAGGCACTTGTCGCGGCGACGCCAAAGGTCAGCCAGAGGATGACCTTGATGTTGGCATCGCGGCGTTCATAGCTCGCGTTCGGGTCGGTTCCCTGGCTGCGCTCGACGGCGGTTGCTGGCGCATGCGAGGCGCCAGGGACCGGATCATGTTGCGGCATGTTCGAGCTCATCGTGCTCCTCCTCGTGCGGAATCTTCTCAACCACCGGCAACGCAGCCCGCGCCGGCAATCGCCAGGCGAACATGGCCAGCCAGAACCCGCCAATGGCGAGCGGCGTGATCAGAATGAGCCCGTTGAGCCAGATTCGACCAGGCGAAAAGGTCGGAACGACGGTCCAGTACAAGTCGATCACCCGCATCGCCAGCAGCAAGATGGCGACGGTAATGAATCGCTGCAAGTTGCGCTTCGTCTGCCGCATAAGCAGCAGCAGGAACGGCGTGAGGAAGTTGAGAACGATCATCAGCAGCGCCACCAGCTCCCAACCATTATTGCTGCGCTTCAAGTACCAGGGAGCTTCTTCCGGCAAGTTACCGGACCAGATGATCAAGTACTGCGTGAACGATACATAGGTCCAGAACATCACGAATGCGAGCAGCAGGTTGCCCAGGTCGTTCAGACGTGGGCTGGTCGCCACTTCGGCAATCGGGCGATACATGCGAAGCACAATCGTCACGATGATCGCAAACGACAATGCCGAGATACCTTGCCCGGCGAGGAAGATCACCGGGAACATGCTGGAGAACCAGTGCGGTTCGAGCGACATGGCCCAGTCGATCGAGGCGAAAGTCACCGTGAGCACCCAGATAATCAATCCCGGCCCGGCGAGAAGTGCGAGGTAACGGCGACGCCGAGCTTCGTCTTCCGGATCGTAACCCGACGATAGCCAACTCACCCAAGCGCCGAGGCCGATCCAGATCACGAAGTAGCCGATGGCGCGGTAGGTGAAGAACGGAATGTTTAAGTAGGCTTCCTTGCGCTGCAAGATTTCGTCGTGCGCGACGTGCTCCGGCTGAGCCCACTCGTACAAGTAGGGCATGCCGAATAACAGCGGGATAAACGCGAGTGCCATTAGCGGCAAAGTGCTGTAGCCCGCCTCGAGCACGCGGCGAATCGAGCGGCCCCAGCCGCCACCGGTCAGGTGCGTGAGCAGAGACAAGGCAAGGCAGCCGAGCGACAGGCCCCACCAGAACAGGAAGGCCACCAGGTACGCCGGAAAGAAGTATTTCGGGATCCAAAACGCAGCGATCGCGCAGATCACTGCGGCGACAACGCCGACAATCAGGCCCGGCATGCGAAGGCGGGCGACTTCCGCGTTAAGCTCCGAATCGGGTCTCATCGCTGACCCTCCTCGGCGGTTGCCGGCGCTTCGTTGTTTGCTGACGCGTCGCTGATTACGGGAGCTTCGCTGGTTGCTGGAGCTGCGCTGTGCGAGTCTGGGCTCATGGGTTCACGCGTGGCTGGCATCTGCTGGAGCTGGCCGCGTTCGCTTTGCGGGACGTCTTCTAAGGTGGCATTCTGGCTGAGTTGCAAAACTCGGATGTAGGCGATAATCGCCCAGCGGTCGCGAGGTTCGATCTGGACGGCGTAGCTCGGCATGGCGCCGAACCCCTTCGTGATCACGTCGAAATAGTGTCCCGAAGGGGACTCTTGGAGACGTTCGATGTGAAACGAGGGCGGACGCTTGAAACCTCGCTGCACGATCATGCCGTCGCCGTTGCCGGTGCGAGCATGGCAAGGTGTGCAGAAGATGTTGAAGCGGTTCTGGCCGCGCTCGAGTAATTCGCGATTGAGCGGCAGGGGAACTTCCGCGACGAAGTTGCCGCTTTCGTCCTTGCCCGTCTGGAAGATGATGTCTTCGTTCAGCTGGCCGCGGGCCACCGTGCCGGCGACGAGAGGCCGCGACGCCATGTCGTTGGCGAAGAAATCGCTTTGTTCCAGCGGCTCGTAGCGCGGCTGGTTTTGCATGTCCTGGTGGCAGCCAGCGCAGACAAGCAGCACGGCCAGCAGCAGGCTGGTCGAGGCTAGTCGGTGGCTGGTCTGCAAACGGAAGCTCATCGGGGCACTTCCAAGATGTTGCGGGCGCCGAGGCCGGCCAGAAACTCCCGCGTTCGCTCGCGGTCGAACGACGGATCGGCCGACTCGATGCAGAGGAAGAACTTGTCGCGGCTGGCGAGGCGGAACTCGGGTAGGTTGAACAATGGGTGATACGGCATCGGCAGTCCGTTCAGAGCGAGCATGCCGAGGACGGTGAACAGCGACGCACCGAGAACGGTCAACTCGAAAACGATCGGAATCCAGCTCGGCCAGTTTTCGAACGAGTTCGGACGGCCGCCGATGTTGATCGGGTAGGAGATCACCTGGGCGTAGTACTGCATCGCCACGCCGGTGAACGCTCCGCCTACGCCGCCGAGGAGCGTCAGCATCGGCAGACGCGTCGGAACCTTGCCGAGTGCCTCGGCCATGCCGTGCACTGGGATCGGCGTGTAGGCATCCATCCGGCGATACCCGGCGTCGCGAGCCTGGCGGGCGGCGACGCGAAGGTCTTCGGGATGCTCGAACTCAGCGAGCAGTCCGTAGACCTCCGACAGGTCGAGCGTGCGAGCTGGTGTTGTGGTGGCGACGGTGCTCATTCGTGGTGCCCCTCGCTCGTTTCATGGACCAGTTCGCGAAGCTCGAAGATCGAAATCACGGGCAGGAACCGGATGAACAGGAACAGCAGCGTGAAGAACAAGCCGATCGAACCGAAGAACTGCGCGAAGTCGAAGAACGTCGGATAGTAGTTTTCCCAGGAACTCGGCAGGTAATCGCGGTTGAGGCTGATCACGATGATCACGAACCGTTCCAGCCACATACCGACGTTCACGATGATCGAAATCACAAACAGCAGCGGTACGTTCCGTCGCACGGCCCGAAACCACAGCAGTTGCGGCACCATGATGTTGCAGAAGATCAGCGACCAGTAGCTCCACGCGTACGGGCCCATCGCGCGGTTGATGATCACATACCATTCAAACTCGTTGGCGCTATACCACGAGAAGAAGACTTCCATGATGTAGCCGTAGGCCACCATCAACCCGGTGGCCAACATCACCTTGGCCATGTTGCCGAGGTGGCGGAGGGTGATGAAGTCTTCGAGGTTGTAAATCACCCGCAGCGGAATGGCGAGTGTCATCACCATCGCGAAACCGCTGAAAATGGCACCGGCGACGAAGTAGGGCGGGAACAACGTCACGTGCCAGCCAGGTACGACCGACACGGCGAAGTCGAGACCCACGATCGTGTGCACCGAAACCACCAGCGGCGTGGCCAAGGCGGCCAGCAACAGGTAGGCAGTCTGGTAACGATGCCAGTGAATCGCCGAACCGCGCCAGCCCATCGACAGAATGCCGTAGCCGATCTGGACGAACCTGTTCTTCGCCCGGTCACGCATCGACGCGAGGTCGGGGATCAGACCGACGTACCAGAACAGGAACGAAACCGACGCGTAGGTCGACACTGCAAACACGTCCCACAGCAGCGGGCTGCGGAAGTTCGGCCACAGCGCGAACGTATTCGGATACGGCATCAGCCAATAGAACAGCCACGGGCGGCCGAGGTGCAAAATCGGATACAAGCCGGCGCAAGCCACGGCAAACAGCGTCATCGCTTCGGCGAAGCGGTTGATGCTCGTACGCCACGCCTGGCGGAAGAGCAACAGCACGGCCGAAATGAGCGTTCCGGCGTGACCGATGCCGATCCACCACACGAAGTTGATGATGTCGAACGCCCAACCGACTGGAACGTTGTTACCCCAAACCCCGACGCCTTTGAGCAACAACACGCCCGTTGCGTAGGCGAACAAGCCGAGCAGAGCAACGCCGGCACCGAAGCCGATGTACCAGCTGCGGGGCTGCTTCTTCAGGACGATCGAGCTGATCTGGTCGGTAACCGTGCCGTACGTATGCCCCGGCTCGAGCACCGGCGGGCGCTGGTACGGACGTGCGGCAGGGGCGACCTGATCGGTCGGCTGACCTGTCGCTGTGTTCTTCCGCTTGCGACTCACGAGTGGGCCTTGTCCTTATCGGCGACGTGCTCTTCCGGGTTGGCAGCCTTCGGACCTGGAAGATCCGAGTGCGGATTGGCGACACGAGCCAGGTAGGTCGTGCGCGGCTGCGTGCCAAGTTCGGCGAGCACACCGTAATTCAGCGGCGAATGCTTCAGCTTGCGAGCCTCGCCTTGTTTGTCATTCAAGTTGCCGAAGACGATCGCCCGCGTTGGGCAGGCCTGCTGACAGGCGGTGACTACTTCTCCGTCGGGGACGAAGCCGTCGCCGCCCTTCTTCGCATCGATACGCGCGTGGCTGATGCGCTGGATGCAGTAGGTGCACTTCTCCATCACGCCGCGGGATCGAACCGTGACGTCGGGATTGCGCATCAGTTTGAGGCTCGGCGTGGTCTCGTCCGAGTACTGCAGGAAGTTGAACCGCCGCACCTTGTAGGGGCAGTTGTTCGAGCAGTAGCGCGTGCCCACGCAGCGGTTGTAGACCATGTTGTTGGTCCCCTCGCTGTCGTGGACGGTGGCGGCCACCGGGCAGACGACTTCGCACGGCGCATTTTCGCAGTGCACGCACATCATGGGCTGGAAGTAGGTCTCGATGTTGGCATCTTCTGGCGCAACCTCGGCAACTTCAAGCTCAGCGGCCGCACCTTCCGTCTCAGCCTTGTCCGTATCCAGCTTGCCGACGAAGTAGCGGTCGATCCGCAGCCAGTGCATCTCTCGTCCGACCGCCACCTGCTCCTTGCCCACGATCGGAATGTTGTTTTCCGATTGGCAGGCCATTACGCAGGCATTGCAGCCGATGCAGGCGGTCTGGTCGATGACCATGCCCCACTGGTTGCCGGTGGAGTAGTCGTACTCGGGATAGAACGACGGGAAATTCTCGTGGCCGTGCTTGGCATCCCACAGGTGATCGGGATCGTCGCGCAGTCTGTCGACCGTGGTGACGCGAACGATGTCGCGCCCTTCCATGCTCCAGTGCGACTGCGTTGTGGCAAGCTCTTTCTTCTGGCTCGTGTAGCCAAGTGTCGCGGTGGCGAACCAGGCGCCTTGAGCAGGCAGCAGCGTGTAAGCATTGTAGCCGATGCCCGTACCGATCCGGCCAGCACGACTACGGCCGTAGCCGAGCGTGAGCGAAACGCAGTTATCGGGCTGACCCGGCATAATCCACGCGGGAGCCTGCACAGCCCGCTCGCCAACGGTCACTTCGACCACATCGCCGCTCTTGAGGCCCAGGCGCTCGGCTGTCGCCAGGCTGATGTAGGCAACATTATCCCAAGTGAGCTTCGACATCGGCTTGGGCAGCTCTTGCAGCCAACCGTTGTTCGAGAATCGGCCGTCCCAAACCGTGGGGTCAGGGCGGATTTCGACTTCGATCGCGTCGTCGTCGGACTGATTATCGCGGTCACTAGACGCAGTTGCAGCAGTCAGGGCATCGGAAAGCTGCACTTCAACCGTCTGGGCCTCGGTTTCGGGCACGATGCCATCGTGGATCGCCTTGCGCCAGCGGTTGGCGAAATCTTGTTCGCCGATTTCTTCCTGCCAGTGCTCTTGCAGAATCTCGTAAGCCGAGCGGCCCGGATTGCCGGCGAGCACCGACAGTACTTCGTGAGCGGACTTGCCTTCGTAGAGCGGAGCGATCAGCGGCTGCACGATGGTGGTGGCGCCGTCGAAGGCCCGCAGATCGGTCCACGATTCCAGATAATGCGTAGCTGGAATGTGCCAGTCGCTCAGGAAGGCGGTCTCGTCGAAGTACTCGCCCAGATGGATGCGGAGCCGCGCCTTCGACAGGGCTTCGGTGAAGTTCAGCTCGCCCGGCGCGTTGTAAACCGGATTGCTGCCGAGCATGACTAGCGTGTCGACATTGCCGGCCTGCAGTTCCTGCGTGAGGTCGGCGAGCGTTGCCTGCTCTTGCGTAGGATAGACGGCGATGGGTTCGAGATAGTTGACCGTGCGATTGCGGCTGCCGACAGCTTCGTTAATCGCGTGAACGACGGCGTGCACAGCTGCGGGCTGACCGGGACCAGCGATAACGATCGCTCCACCTTGATTGTCCCGCAGATCCTTGGCGACGGTGGTGAGCCACCAGTCGGTCGCGCTGTTTTCGGCCCCCTGCCCTGTTTCGCCACGAACGGCGGCCAGCAGTCCGCGTGCGAGCGTTTCGATCTGGCTCGGCCGCACGGCGACGCGGTGGTCCGCCATGGCGCCGGTAATCGTCGGCGTGCTTTCGGCGACGTACAGGCGGTTCATTTTTCCGGCATCGACCGAAACGCGGCGGCCGTCGATGAACTCGCGAGCGTATCGCACGCTGCCCGGCAAACCGACCAAGAAGTCGGAGTCGAGCGAAACGACGACATTCGCCTGGCGGAAGTTGTAGGCCACATCGACATCGCGGCCGAACGCCTGCTGCGCGCCTTCGCGGGCGTTGCGGTTGCCGGCCGGTTCGTAGACGTACCAGCGGGCTTCGGGCAGGTCTTCGAGCAGCGATTGCAGTTGACCGGCGAGTGTGGGCGACGTGATCGTTTCGGTGAGGATGCGAAGGCCGGCGCCGCGGTTCTCGCGGAACTTCTCCACCTCGCGAGTCATCGTGGTGATGAACGTATCCCACGTCTCGATGATGCCTCGACGAAAGATCGTCTGCGAACGGTCAGGGTCATACATCGTCAGGATCGAGGCCTGAGCGAAGGCGTCAGTCGCGCCGAGGCTCGCCGGATGCTCTGGGTTGCCTTCGACCTTGGTCGGGCGGCCCATGTGGCTTTCGACGAGCAGACCGAGGGCGTAGCCGTTTTGCGGCATCGCGGTGGCATAGAACTGAGGCCGGCCGGGGACCAGTTCTTCAGGCGCGCGAACGTACGGAACGATCTTTTCCTGCGGCGGACGGGTGCATCCGCTCACTCCGGCGAGAGCCAGCGAGGCGCCCATCAGCTTCAGAAAGTTGCGACGGCTGGCCGGATCGTGCCATTCCGACGCCTGCACCGGGAACTCGCGGTGCAGATACTGCTCGAACTCCGGCGCTTGCGAGGCCTCTTCCAGGCTGCGCCAGAACTGCGGGCCGGTCGTTCCAGCGACTCGGCTGCGGATGGTGGGCAGTTCGAGGCTGGCGGAGTTATTCGCTTGATCGCTCATCGGTGGCAAATCGCACAATCGGTTAGTTGCTTGGTCACGATGCCGTACCGTTTGACGAGCTCCTCGCCGTGGTTTGCATACTTGGGAGTTTCCTGCCCTTCGCTGTCGGTGCGACCCGGTTCGAGCGTCTGGCTGACGCCTCCCGTTACGTCGCGGTCGCCGAAGACGATCTCAGGAGCATTTCCCTGACTGACCTGTTCGCCGACCCCGAACTTGTAGATGTCGGCCTGGTCGCGAACGGCGAGTTCGGGATGGCGATGGCACTCGAGGCACCACTCCATGTGCATCGGGTGTGCTTTGCGCATCAGCGGCATCTTGTCGACGCGGCCGTGACAGCTTTCGCAGGCAATGCCTTTGGCAACGTGAATGCTGTGATTGAAGTAGACGAAGTCGGGCACGTCGGTCACGCGAGTCCACTTCAGCGGCTCGCCCGTGCGATAGCTTTCGCGGACCGGTGCGAGCAACTCGCTGTTTTTCCAGATCTGTGAATGGCAGCCCATGCAGATCTCGGTGGACGGAATGCCGGCGAACGACGACTTTTCGACGCTCGTATGGCAGTACCGGCAATCGATGCCCAGGCCACTCACGTGATGGTCGTGGCTGAAAGGGACGGGCTGGTCGCGGACGACGTCGACCTGCGTGACGTACGACGACCGCACGAACATTCCACCGGCGGCTGCGACGCCTGCCAGTATGAAGGCAGCGCCGAAGATGGTCGCTCGGGCGAAGGTGTTCGTACTAGGGTGAAATATCTGCGCCATCGAAGGTTGCTATCGAAACGGCGAATCAGCGGGCGAAACGCCCGCAATCAGGCGTCGCTAAAGCGAATTTAAAGCAGAATGGCTTTTCCCGAAAGGCGGTGTCCAGGCAAGAAAGTGCCCGCGCGCAGCGTGTCTCACGCGTCGCGCGTGCGATTGCATTTCATATGCCGGCTTTTAGCAGTGTGGGCGCTGCTGGGTGGCGTGCGACGAGCGCTCTGCTCCCGTGTTTTTGCGATAAAGCGCAAATTGCAGGGAGGAGTGAGATTCATCATTTCAATTTCGCTCGCACGAAGCATGGTGTGACAAAACGACACACTTGTGGCGGCGCGCCGACCAACTGCGGCCGTCACACGTTCACATCCACACTATAGGCTCGCGGCTAGCGCGCGGCTGACGCAGCGGCAGCGTGCTCGCTCGTTGCCTCCGCATGCTCGCGGGAACGCTGATTGGCTTCGGGGATGAGCTCTGCTTCGTGGATCTTCCCCGTAATGAGTCGTGCGCCGCGATTACGGGTGAAGTAGTGATAGGCCCACTGGATGAGCACGAGAATTCGGCTCTCGCGCTGGATGAGCTGAATGACGTGAATGAACAGCCAGGCGAACCACGCCAGTGCGCCGGAAAAGTGCCAGCCGTTCACGTCGGCCACGGCCATCAGGCGTCCGATCGTCGCCATGGTGCCGCGATCTTTGTAGCGGAATGGCGTCGGTGCGTTTCGGCCAGCTAGTCGGGACTCGATGACTTTAGCGACGTACTGACCTTGCTGAATGGCCACGGGAGCAAGGGCAGGGAGTGGCTTACCGTCCTGATGCGGATAATTGGCCATATCGCCGATGACGAATAGCTCCGGATGGCCCGCGATCGACAGATCGGGTTCGACGCGGATACGCCCGGCACGATCGACTTCGGCGCCAGTCGCTTCACTGAGCAAGCGACCGAGCGGCGACGCTTGCACGCCGGCGGCCCACACAATCGTGCGCGTCGGAATCTCCTGCTGCTGGCCGTTGTTCTCGACCAGTACATGATCTTCGGTCAGGTCGACGACTCGCCAGCCGGTCATTACCTCCACGCCGAGGCTCTCGAGCATTTGCCGGGCTTTCGCAGACAGATAGGGAGTGAAGGCTTGCAGCACCCGGTCGGCGAATTCGACGAGCAACACGCGGGCGTGGCCGGGGTTGATCTCGCGAAATTCGTGCTTGAGGCTGTCATTGGCGATCTCCGCGATCGCGCCGGCCATTTCGACGCCGGTCGGCCCCGCGCCGACGACGACGAACGTGAGCAGTTGGCGGACGAGTTCCGGATCGTGCGCTAGCTCGGCCGCTTCGAACGCGAGCAGGATCTTGCGACGGATCGCGGTGGCGTCGTCGATCGACTTCAGCCCCGGAGCGAGTGACGCCCATTCGTTCTTGCCGAAGTAGCTGTGGCTGGAACCGGCCGCCACGATGAGCGTGTCGTAAGCGATTTCGCCCGTCGGCAGAGTTAGGCGGCGATTGGCCACGTCGATATCCGTAACTTCACCGAGCACCACGCGCGCGTTGTGTTGGCGGCGGACAATGCGACGCAGCGGCGTGGCGATGTTGGCTGGCGAGAGGGATCCCGTTGCCACTTGATAGAGTAGCGGCTGAAACAGATGGTGATTACGGCGGTCGATGAGTGTGACCTGAACCGGGGCTTTTCGCAGCGCCCGCGCCGCGTTTAGGCCACCGAAGCCGCCGCCGATGATGACAACCTGATGCATGCCGATACCTCGTCTGCCAGTGACGAGGCGCTCGGCCGCAAACGTCGTTCCGGCGAGCGGTGTCTGCCTGCTACTTAGCGGACACCGCTTTCCTCGTCGTGCAAGTGATAGCCGCCGTCCGAGTCGTCGTGCAGATCGTCCGCCATGTCATCCTCGGGCGAGGGCCGCAGCGATTCGTCCAGCTCGTGGCCGCCGTTTTCTAAAGCGTCCGCGGCTGCCTGGGCATGCTCGTCGTCTTTGCCGGCACCGAGATCGTCGCGCTCGTCCTGTTGTCGCCGTTTCTGCAGATACAGCTTGATCGGCACTTCGCCGAAGCGAAGGTGATCGCGGAAGATGCTCAGCAAATAACGCCGATACGACGGCGTGAACGCCTTCGGCTGATTGCAGATCAGAATGATGGTCGGCGGCTGAGAGCTGACTTGTGTGGCGTAGTAAATCTTCGGCCGCACCAGACCCGCGAGCGGCGGCGGATGCTTCTCAATCGCTGCGCGTACCAGTTTGTTGAGTTCCGAGGTGCTTACGCGATCACGCGATTGCTTGAAGAGCATCTGCGCGTGATTGAGCAGCGCCTTCACGTTCTTGCCGGTCTGCCCGGTGATGAACGCGATCGGCACATGCCACATCGAAGTGAAGTTGTCGCGCAGGTAGTCGACCCACCGCTCAGTGGGCATCTGGCCGACGAGCTTGTCCCACTTGTTCACGACAAAGATGCAGGGCCGATAGTTGTCGGCGATGTATTTGACCAGCTGTTTGTCGACCTTGCTCATCCGCTGCGAGCAGTCGAAAAACATCAGCACTACGTCGGCCCGGCGGATGCTGCGCTGGGCACGGTGGAAACTGTAAAAGTCGATATCGGTCCGCACGCTCCGGGTGCGCTTGAGGCCGGGCGTGTCGATGGCCATGAACGTTTTGCCGTCGAGCTCGAACCGCACGTCGACGCTGTCGCGCGTAGTGCCCGGCACTTCGCTGACGATCATTCGCTCAGCTTGGGCAAGCGTGTTCACGAACGTACTCTTGCCCGTGTTCCGCCGGCCAACGATGGCGATTTTCATCACCGGATCTTCCGGCGGCGGGCCAATCTCGATCGTTTGCGGTGGCAGGCGTTCGAGCAGCGACTGCATCAGCTCGTCGCGGCCCCGGTTCTGATGCACGCTGATGCGGACCACCTTCCAGCCGAGCTTGTAGAAGGCGTCGGCTTCGGGGTCGAGGTTCTCGTGGTCGGCTTTGTTGGCAACGACCAGGATCGGCTTGTCGATGTAGCGAAGTCGTTTCGCAACCTCCTCATCGAGGGGGGCGATTCCCGTGCGCGTATCGACGACAAACAGCACCACATCGGCTGAGTCGATGGCCGTTTCGATCTGTTCGTTGATCTCTTTGGTGAGGTTGTCGCTGTCCTCGTGCCCCATTCCGCCCGTGTCGACCAGTTCAAAGAACCGGCCGTTCTCGTCCATCAGGTAATTGACCCGGTCGCGGGTGACTCCAGCGACGTCGTCGACAATCGATATCTTCCTGCCTGCCAACCAGTTAAGTAGGCTCGATTTGCCGACATTCGGCCGGCCGACGATGACTACCTGCGGTACGGGCATGGGGACACGAGCACGTTCTAAGTAAGCGGAGAGAGTCGCTCAGGAGGGCAACAAGTCATTCTAACCCCCCCGTATCTTGCTGGTAGGGGCACGCGGTAAAATCCGGGCGTTTGCCGCAATAACTATTCGTCGGCGCGGCCCGTTCGTTACTCGCAATCTGCCAGCATGGACGCCGAATCGCAAAATCGGGTTCGCCGGGCTCTCATCCAGCGGCTGGAAAGCCTGCAGCGGGCGGGTGTTTCGCAGCTGGGGCGGAGCGAAGCCGCTAGCTGGACCGGCGCGGACGACTCGCCAAGCGAATTGTCTGAAACGGTTGTAGCTACACCGCTTACGGCATCGACCAGCGTCCGGCCGGTGGCACCCGCCGTGACCGATGCGCCAGCCTATTCCTCCAACCGCACGGTGCCGCCCGTTAATCCGCTAGCAGCGGAAGTGGACGAATCTTCCATGGCTCGAGCAAAGAGGCCCGCCGCCACCAACACGCTGCCGATCGCCTCCGTGGTCGCCCAGCCGTATCCCACCGATGGCCCGCGAACGACGGGCGACAAGGCGCACGACTTTGCCCTGGTTGCCGATGTGGTAGCTCACTGCACGCTCTGCAAGGAACTGGCGGCCACGAGAACGCAGACCGTCTTTGGCGTCGGCAACGTGAACGCACGCGTTGCCTTCTTCGGCGAGGCCCCAGGCGCCGACGAAGACCGGCAAGGCGAGCCGTTCGTCGGACGGGCCGGGCAACTGCTCACGAAGATCATCGAGGCCTGCGGCTGGTCGCGCGAGGATGTTTACATCCTGAACGTGCTGAAGTGCCGTCCGCCGGACAATCGCACGCCGCTGCCCCCCGAGATCGACAACTGCCGGCAGTACTTCCAGCGGCAGTTCGAAGTGATTCAGCCCGAGTTCATCGTCTGCGCCGGCGCCGTTCCGGCCCAGGCGCTACTCGAAACGACCGATGCAGTGGGCAAACTCCGCGGCCGCTTCCACCGCTATCGCGACAGTAAAGTGCTCGTCACCTATCACCCGGCCTATCTGCTCCGCAACCCGGCCGCCAAGAAGTTCGTCTGGGACGATATGCAACTGTTGCTCAAGGAGATGGGGTTGCCGATCCCGGGGAAGAAGCAGGGGTAGGAGAAAGGCGAAGGTCGAAATCTGAATGTTGAAAGAATGACGAAGGTGAAGGCACGAAAGAAGAGCAAGGCTGCGACTGAGGTCAGCGCGTGAACGATACCAATGATCGCTCCATGACGCATGACGAACTGGTTCTCGCCTGCGTGCATGCCGCCGAAAAGTTAGATCACTTGCAGGCCGGACGCGCGTTCGCTGCCAGTCTCTCGACCCGAAGACTTGATTGGCGGGGCGTCCTTCCCGCCTATGCAGTCTGCCGTCAGTTGCGGCCTCACGATTACACACCGACTCAGGTGTTCCAAGCTGGACCAGACGCCAGCTGTCATGTTTGCGGCCTGCCACCGTTGGCAACGAAGGTCAACGGCAAACTTCTCGTGGGCAATCTTGGGCGTGCTTACTATCTGGACACGTCCCTCGCCACTCTCGAGCAATTCGCCGCTAGTGAAAAGCCGGCGCCCTCGGTTGAAGATATCCGCATGCTTGGAGCGACGATGGATCGGCTCCGAAATCGTAACGGGGCCAAACTTGGTGAGCTTCAGACGCTCATTCAGGGACTGTTCCCAAGCAACAAATTCGAGCGAGTCGACGTGCTAGGAGCACTTGCTCTTGCGGGTGTTTTTCAGCTGGATGCCGCTTCCTACTTCGATGGCTGGGTGACCTACGATGTCCGCGAATCCATCATGCCATCGCACTTTTATGCCAAAGACTCGACGCACCCGCTCCGGCATTACCGACCCGATTGCGAAATGAACGAGACGGCAATCTCGTTCTGGTTCGAAGGGATGATCAATCGGACGTGACTCAATACCGGGCAATAATGCCGTCACTATTTCGTCGTTTCGGGCAGGGTCACGCTGGGGGTGATTTCGACCTCGAAGGTCTCGTCGCCGCTGGAAACGCTGATGGTTGCTGATTGCCCGTCTAAGGTGATCAATTGCGGCTTGGCAATCGTTGTGCGTTCGCCGTTTCGCACTCGTACCAGCGAACAGCTCAGGCTCACCTTTGCCGGGGAATAGTCGACCACTTCCAGGATCTTGGCGATCTGCGCGTGATGCAGTTCCGAACCGGTAGCCGTGATGGAGTTCTCCCGTTCATTCACCACGAGCTTGGGGCCACGGATGACGACTGCCAACTTCTCCGAAGCTTCTTGTGCCGACGCGTAGCGGATCGGATAGCATCGGCTGGACTTCGTTGACGGAGGTGCTTCCGGGACAACTTTGCCTTCGATAGCGCTGATGGATTGGGTGGCGCCAATTAGCGCAACGAAGGTGGCGAAAGAGAATAGGACAGTTCGCATCGCTGGACTCGGGTTAGAAGTGTTTGGGGCAAGCTAGCACTTCTGGCGTTTCAGAGCCAAGAGCAATCGGACGCAGCTAGCTGCTTGAGTGGCCCATACGTAAGGGCTCTCGCGTGCCGATGGGCTCGCGCCGTTCCTCCGGAAGCTGTTACGCTTCCGGCTAAGGGCTATTCGATCGCGAGGCCCGCATCAGTGATCCGGTAGGGGACGATGCGCTCGTCACAGGCGCTCCCCCGGTGTTTGGCGATGAAGAGGCCGCGGCCGAAGCGGTTGCCGTCGCGGGTTTTGCCCATGTAGATCAGCGTGTTTGCGTTGGCGAGCACGTCCCCTTCGGCGAGCGGACGCGAGATCAGGTCGTCAAGCATTGTCTCGTGCGAGGTTACCAGCAGCAGGCAGCCAATGCGGCCGATGTCGTAGAGGTGCTGCGCGGCTTCTTCAGCATGGCGGCGGTAGGCTTCGCGAAGCAAGTCGCGAGCGACCCATTCCGGATCTTTCCGCAGGATCTGGTGATAGAGGTACTCGAACAGGTGGAACTGGATCGATTCGCCCGGCACGTCCGCTGGCTCGATGCCATCGACCACGACGCGACGGCTGCCCTGGACGAAGTTGCCGTAGAGGAACGCGATCGCGGCGCGCAGTCGCGAGTTGAGTTCCGCTTGCCAGTCGCGCCAGGCGTCCCAGTCGAGGTCGCGGCGCGTCACGCGGCGGCCTTGGTAGTTGAACACATGCAGATAGTCGCCGTGTTGGCGCTCGGCAGCGAAGAAGTTTTCGACATCGACCTGCCTGCCCGCGTCCGCTTCCTTGAGCGACCAGTCGAACATCCGTTTGGCATAGTCTGCATGGCTCTGAGAATCGCCGCGAGCACTCACGTCAAAGACGACGCCGGTTCGGCCATCGGCCGCGAGCCCTGCGCGGGCAAACTGCACGCCGAGCTGTGTTTTGCCGATGCCCGTCGCACCGACCACCACCGTTAGCGCTCCGGGCATCAGTCCGCCACCGAGCAGGTCATCGAGTCCGGGAACACCAGTGGTCAGGCGAGGGGGAGTCATCAGTTGCCAGTTGTCAGTTTCAGTTGTCAGTCGGCGATAGCGGCGATCCAGTTTAGCTCAGTTGGGAACGGGACGAAGGGCGGGTTGCAGTTGGTTGGTCTTCCGGGGCTTCGCGAGCACGCTCCAGCCCCGGCCAACCGATGCGTCGGCCGTAGTTCACTCGCGCACCCACCGCCCATTTCGGTAAAGATTCGCGCGGGGGTCAAACTCCGTCAAGTTCAGCAGCGTGACGCTCGTGGGGTGCTCGCTCAAAGCCTGTCGGCCCAGTTGTGACCAGGGCTCGGCGCTCACGATGCGTGTGACGCCGGCCGCCGCGTTGCTGGCGGTTCGCAACCACTCAAGTTCAAGCTCGAGTACGCGGCGCAACTGGCGATCGTTGAGCGTGGTCGCGGCAAGCAGAGCCTCCAACTCGTCGCGCAGCGTCCGATGCGATTCGGCGGCCAAGTATTCCTGAACGTTTCGCGTCGCAATCGTTTGACGCGCTGCGTCGCGACCGCCTTGCCGAAGCAGCCGCACAGCGCGAAGCAATTCGGCCGGTGGCGGAGTTCCAGTGTCAGTTCCCGCAGCCGCCACCGTGCGTAGCGCGGCTGGTTCTGCCGCTGGATCGAGCAGATACGCCGCTGCACGGAACCGTTTCTCTTCCTCCGGGAAGCGCGCGATCGCGATCATGCTGCGCAGGGAGCCCGCAGCGAAGTTCTCAGGCTCCAGCCAGGCGGCGATGTGAAACAATCGTAGTGCCGTCTCGTGAGCTTCTGCATCGCCGGTCTTGGCTGCCAACTCTTCGGCTAGGAGCTTGTACTGTCCGGGCCTGCCGGGCTCCAGGCTCGCGAGGCGATCGTTGAGCGACTGAGCTTTCAGAGTGATCGGGCCAAGCGCGGAATGTCCCAACGCAATGGCAACGATGGCGAATATCAATCGCGACGGGATGCAACCTGACTGCTTAAGCGAAGATTTGTACATTCATTCCTCGCTTGGGCTGAGCAACAGCCATATGGAAAGAAGGTCCGCTTCACCGGCACGCAGTTGTTCAACCGCGGTCTTGGCTGTCGCTTGATTGCTCCGCGACCGCTCGATTAGCTGCAGCACCGCCTGGCTGCGTTCCGGCCGTTCGTCCATTAGGGAGGCTGCGGATAACTTCAACGCCAACTCTTCGAGCAGAACGGTTCGCGCTATGTCGCTATTCGCGAGATAGTCGACCAGTGTCAACTCCTTCGGCCAGCGATCCACAAGCTCCACCGGCCAGCCGGTGAAGTCAGCGGTTGCTGCGGGGGACTGAGCCGGCCGCAACGTCGCGACTTGTGCCGTCATTTGTCGCGCGCAGGCTTCCAGGACTTGCGATGGCAGCGTGGCCGCCTGATACTCGGCCGGCGAAGCTCCGAGAAGACGGGCCCGAATGCGATAAACTTCGCTCAATCCCTCAGCAGCAACCTCGAGAGCCTGGCGATGCTCAGCCCGTACCGTTTGGGAGGCGGTTCCGGGGAGCGGCAGATCGCTGAGCACACTTTCCAGCAGCAGTCGCGGCCAATCGGCCGAGTTCGCTTCCAAGTTTGGCTGCGAGAGCAACGCTTCAACGATGGCCGCTTGTTGATCCGGTGACAGGGCCGATGAGCCGAGCGAATCGGCGATCGCCAGACGCAGTTGTTTCCAGCGGCGGAGCGCTGCGGCGGCCGCGACCGATTCGGCCTGCTCGTTCTCCGGCTTCGGTTGCAGCAGGTAGCTCGCCAACTGTCGTGCGTGGCTGGGCCGGAGGTCGTCGAGCTTCGGGGCCAGTTGAGCTAGTCCGCGGAGCGACGACTCCCGCTGGATCGGGTTCGACGACCTGTCGCCGAGCAGCGCCAGATAACGCGAGAAGGTCTGCTGCTCGTTGGGGCTGAGGCCGATCCCGCCCGACACGGGCGCTGGTAGCGGCGGGTCGGCATCTTCGCTCGCCTTCAGAGCGAACGGTTCGTCCGGATAAAGTGCCGTGAGCTCTTCGTAGATCGGCACGCCGGCTTCGCCTTGCGCGAGCGCTAGCGCCTGGGTGGCGAGCCAGGCGAGTTCGACCGAATCGGTCAGCTGCCGCACGATGTCTTCGGCGGCGGGTGGCTCTCGGTCGAACACTTCCGAGGCGCGCGATCGGAGCAATTCCCAACGTTGTTCGACAGCCTGGCTGCCGGTCGGAGTCACGCCGAGGGCGCGGCGAAGTGCGCGGGCAATGGCGCGCGGGTTTTGCGGGGTATTGGTCACCTTCAGTCGCAGGAGAAGCAGGCTTTGCAGTTCGTCACGCAGTGGGCTCGGCTGCATGCGCTCGTACAGTTCGACGAGCGCGATCGTCACTTGCGGGTCCGTGGACGCCGCCAGGTCGAGCACGATGGGACGTATCGCGGCGAGGTCCGGTTGCGCGGCGTCCTCCGCTTCTCCCGCCAGGGCCGCGAGGAGGAATTCGGCGTTGAAACGCTGCAGCTCGGCCGGCTCAAGGTGTCGAAGCGCGTGAGCATGTAGCCCGGGGTGCAGGGCGGCTGCTTCCGACGGGTTTGTACTCGCGTGCGCGGTCAAATGTCGCAGGGCTGATCGCGTCAGTCCGGCGAGAGCCTTCTTCAATTGGTCGGCTGGCAGGAGATGGGGCGGCAACGGTTCGGCGATTGCCGTAGAGAGGGCGGAGAGTAACTCGGTTCGCCGCGGAGCCGAGGTTTTTGGATTGCTCGCAGCGGCCACGGCCGTTTCGGCCGACCAATAGGCCAGATCATAGGCGGCTGAGTGCCTGGGTAGTGGGGAGTCGGTGCGAGGAAGGTGACTAAGCAGGCTCTCGCCGATGGCGATGGCGGCCGGATCGTCCGGTTCGGCTGCGTACGCGTGCTGCAGGATGGTGCCAATAGTGGCCAGGTCCTGCGGATCGGGCGGCACGCGAGCGACCAAACCGACGAGTCGGTGGTAGGCACTGGCGCGGCGGGAGGAGTCGTCCGCAGTCAGGTCAGGCAGAAGGGCTGGGAAGCCATCGACGTCTTTGCGCGCCTGATCGATGGCCAGGGCCTGATCGACCGTCCACCACTTGGGCGGTTCATTCGGTTTCGCGGTTTTGTCACCATCGATCGGCGCTTCTGTCGTTTCGACCGGGGATGTAGAGGGCTCAGCATCGCGGCCGGAGATCAGCACACTGAGGGCAATCACAACAAACACAGCGAGCAAGGCGACGGTCGCATAAATGGCCCGGTTGAGCTTCACCGATCTCGCAGCGAAGGTGCGGTTGGCTTCGAGATGTTCCTCGATGTAAGTATCGATCGTTGCTCGGCTGAGCCCCCATTCGCGGCCGGCTGCATGCAGATGGTCGCGAGTGTTTTGTTCGATCCAGGTGTGATCGCCGACTGCGTCTTGGACCGCGTCGCTCAGGTTTCGCATCGCCTCGTCACCGCGAACTCGATGGATGCCGAGCTCGGTGGTGACGCTTGCGAGCATTTCGAGAGCCGTTGCGTCGTCGAGCGAGTACTTTTCGCGGGCCGATGCGAGGATTTGCACTTCGTGCTTCGGACCCAGAATGCCGCCCGCTTTCGGCTGTAGATCCTTGAGCAGCCGCCGACGGAACTTGCCCGCTGCCTTGTTCTGCGCAGCTGCAGAAGATGCGGGGCCGAGCGACCGCAGAGCGGCTTCGAGTTGGTCGTCGCCGATGCCGAGTTGCCGAGCAACGTCCGCCAGCTTCAGCCGAGCTGCGGGAGTGAGCCCCCGCTGCTGCGCGACGATCGGACCGGCCTTGCGCTGGAACTCCGCCAGGGTGGCCGCATCGGCGGAGCCCGGAGTGTCAGTCGCTGCGATGGCTGGGTCGGGATCGGTCATTCGCTGCGATTGGTTCGCGGTTTGGAGGGAGAATCGAGACGTTTCGAGATCTCGGCGAACTTAGGGCCCCAAGTTTCGGACTCGACGGTGGGATAGAGCAGCTGGAACTGCTTCCACACTTTCACCGCGGCGGGTCGATCGGTGGCCAGCAGGCATTCGATTTGAAAGTACTTGGCTTCCAGCCACGCGTCGCTGCCGCTTTTGTGGCCGGTGAGCAGTTTGCGCCAGTGGTCGAGCGCAATTGCGGGTTTGCCGGATTTCGTTTGAGCGATGGCAGCGCGGCGGAGGTAGCCACGGTCGTTAGGAAGTGCTGCGAGGAGCTTTTCGAGTCGCCCAGCGGCGGCGGGCCACTTTCGATGGTTCTCGAGATACCAGGCGTGTCGTGAACTGGCGGCGAGCGCGTTCTTACTGGTTTTGAGCTGTTCCGGCGAGTCGCCGAGCAACTCGACCAGGCGAGCGTAGGTTTCCTCGCCGGCCGCTCGCACTCGGTCAACCTTTTCGCTTCCCATGCCGTCGAACCCCCGATTCACGATCTGGTCGATCCCCTTCGCCTGGTGCATGAGCGCAGGCAACTCGTACGGCGTGCCGGCGGCGTTTTTGGCGATCCAATTCGACTCGCTTTGGATCGCAGCCTCGTCGCCGGTGCGCTGGGCTAAGACCAAACCGCGGTAGTGAAGTTCCGGCAGGCTGCGGTGCGTGGGAGATAGCTTCTCCGCGGCTGCGTTGCCGCTGGTGAGAAAGAACTGTGCATCGCTCGCGGCGGATGATTCGTCGGCCGACAGTACTTCGAGGGCGAGGAGCGAGACTCGCAGGCGACGTTCGAAATCGCTCTCGCTAGTGGTGGTTTGGAGGAATCGCCGGGCCGTGGCGATCAGGTCATCCGCGGCTTCGTCTGCCGCGCGCTCGTCTGGCCTGGCAGCTTGCCACCGGGCGTGGTGCAGTTGGCAGAGTTCGAACTGGGCATCCACATAGCGGGCATCGCCGGCGGGAATCGCGAGGAGGCGCTTCGCCTTTTCCTCGGGCGTCGCCAGTTCGGGCTTGAGACGCTCGAGCAGCGACTGGGCTTTCGCCGACTGGGCTGCCTTCGGATAGTCGCGCAAGATTCCTTCGAGCGCGGCCACGGCCTGCGGTTTGACGGCCGGCTGCTTTTCGACCATCTGGTAAAAGCAAACTGCTTCCATCCACGCGGATTGCAGAGCGTCATCTGGGGCTTCAGCTTTGAGCAGGGGCGTCGCCTGCGAAAAGGATTTGGCCGCTTGCTCAAAATCGTCGAGCCGATAATGACACCAGGCGAGGCCCAGCTGACAGCGGCCCGCCACCGCAAGATCGTTTTGAGCTTCGGGCAGGGCGAGTGCCGCAGTGAAAGCCTTCCGAGCTGCGAGATAGTCGGCCTGCAGTTTAGATTTTTCCGCCTCGGTGAATTGCCGCCGCGCGTCGAGCCAGGTGACGTAGAACTGCGTAATCGGCGACGCCGCCGCAATGCGGTGCCGCGTCATCAAGGTGCTCAGTGCATCGAATTGCCGCAGCTTCGCCAGCCCGAGGATGCCCAAATCCCCAAGCCGACGACTCGTCGTCGCTCCGGCTGTCGAACTTCCCGCCGCAGAATCCCCCACAAACCCAGCCCGAACCAGCAGCACGCAAAAGCTCAAGCGGCCGGTGCTCTCGCCTGGTCCGAAGCGATCGACTTGCTTCTCAGCAAGCGTCACAGCCGCCTCGGTCAGATTCGCGTTCAGCAGTCCCTGCAAATGCCAGTAGGGTCCCTGGTCGCGCAGTGCGAGCGGCACGCTCGGATGCAGCAGCCAGCCGAAGCACCGCTCGGCGGCGGCGGTGCGGCCGAGAGCGCACTCCGACAAACCGAGGCCGATCACCGCCCGAGAGCGCCAGGTTGATTCGAGACCGAGCGATTCGGCCTCGACGTCGGCATACTCCTTGTCGGGCCCGACGGCGAGCAAGTCGCAGAATGCGTTTTGCGAGGCAGTAAGTGCGGCCTTTGAGCCGGCATCCTTCCAATCGAGCACGCCGACATAGTAATTCGCCCAGCCGACGAAGAACTGCGCCCGCGATGCGAGCGATTGCTTCGCCGCGGCTTGCTGTTCCAGCGTGGTTCGCTGAGCGGAGGTCGCCTTTTCATCCAGCGAGAGCGACAGCTTCTCCAGCTCATCGGACAGCGACTTGTGACGTGCCGCGAAGCTCGCGGCGAGCTCGGCGAATTTGGTACGCGCCACTGCCGACGGCCTCTCGGCAGTCTCCCGGCGCATCCAAGGGAGGATCGAAGCCTCCGCCTGCTGATAGTCGGCCTGCAGTAGCAGAATCTGCAACTCCGGCGTGTTCACCTCGGGGGCCTGCTCGACGAGCGCACGGACCCGACGCTCCAGATCGCCGGCCTGCGCCGCATCGTCTCCGGCGGCAAGCAACTGCTGGAGATACGCCTCGGACAATCTCTTCGCAGCGGCGGTTTTCTGAGACCCGCTCAGACCCGCCAGCGAGCGTTCCTGATTCCGCAGCCGCAGGTCACTCAGCCCCAGTCGCTGCAGGTAGCGATCGACAGCCTGCCCATCAGCGGCCTGCGACTGCCGGCTACCGATGATGGCCGTACTAATCAGCAGGGCGATCGTGAGCCGCAATGCGGCCCAGGTCACGCAGCAGCTACTCCACGAGCGGAACATAAGACACCGCCGTGAAGCGGGCCGATTTGCAGGCTTGGATGGCCGAAGCGGCCATTTCGAAAGGTGCATCATCCACGGCCCGAACAAACGCCCCATCCAGCTTATTCTCGAATCGCGACAGCACCTCCGTCAATTCTTCGGCCGAAGCCATCTCGCGGCCACCCAGCCGATAGACGAATCCGCCACTACCGCCGCGAATCACGTCGACGATCGCCGGCTCCAACTCGCCACGCTGCTGCCCGGCCCCGGTTCGCTGCACCTTGATGGCCGGGTCGAGCTCGCGCTCGGTCTTCTGCCAACTGCTCGTGACCATGAAGAAGATCAGGAGCAGAAAGACGACGTCGATCATGCTCGTCATCTGCAGCTCAATCTGCGAGGAATGTCGGCTGCTGCGGCTGGTGAGTCTCATCCGCCGGCCTCCACGGCGATGCGTACCTTATAGACGCCTAGTTTCGTCAGAGCGTCGACCACTTCGTTCACCGTGCGACAAGTTCCTCGCCGGTCGGTGCGCAAAGCGACCGACAGCCGCATCGGATCTTCACCGACCTTGGCCAGCTCTTCGCTCACGAGCGTCACTAACTGAGCGAGCGACCGCTCCTGACCTGTAACGCGAATCACGCCCGATTGGTCGATGTTGATCGTGATCGCCGCTTCGTCCTGATCGCTGGAGCCCTTCAGCTTGGGTAGCTCGAGCGTTTCTTTGTTTACCGCCGAAACCTGATTGACGGTCATAAAGAAGATGAGCAGCAGAAACGTGACGTCGATCATCGGCGTCATGTTCATCAGCAAGCCGCCGCGGCGATTGCGCTTGGAAAGCTTCAACGCTCAGTCCCTTCCCCGTTACCTCGCAGCGAACGTCCCTGGTGCAATTGCCGCAGGTCAGACGGCCACCGACAGTATAAATCGCCAGACGGTTGCATCCTACCGGCGCTGGCGCCCTCTCCCCTCCACTCCCGAACCATTTGGCGGAATGGCGTTTGCGGCAATCCGTGTTTGTAAAGTAAAATCATCACGTAAAATATGGCCGATTGCGGTTCGCGCCTCGTTCGAGGATTCTCTCTGCGGCCGGCGATCGCCAAGAATTGTTTCGCGTTTTCATCCTGTTCTTTTTGTTACGCGAGGTATCTGTGAAACTCCGTTTGTTGCTGCGCCGACCGCCGCGCGGTCGAAGCGCATTCACTTTGGTCGAACTGCTCGTCGTCATCGCCATTATTGGCGTGCTCGTCGCGCTGCTTCTGCCAGCCGTCCAAGCTGCCCGCGAATCGGCCCGCCGGACGAAGTGCACCAATGCTCTCAAGCAGTGGTCGATCGCCGTGCACAACTACGAAGACAGCTTCAAGCTGCTTCCCGCCGGAGCCTTCGACCCGGCTCCGCGGCGCACCTGGGTCGTCGGCCTGTATCCGTTCATCGAGCAGACCGCCATGTCGAACGCATACGATCCGACCAAAGGCTTCTGGGAGCCGCCGAATACGGTGCAGAACGCCACGACCGGCGTGGTTGCCCAGCAATTCAACTTGCAGTTCTGCCCAAGTGACCGCGGCAAAGCGTATTGGAAGGGCGATCCCTATTGGCGGTCGCGGCAGAACTATGTTGTGAACATGGGCTGGCGAAACGGCAGCAATGCCCAGTTGAAGACGGCCCCGTTCACGTTCAATCAGTACGTTCCGCTCAGCACGGTCGTTGATGGCACTTCGAATACGCTGTTATTTTCCGAGGTCGTTGTGGCGCATATCGACGACATCTGGGACTGCCGCGGCGACGTGTACAACGACGACGACGGCTTCTTCTTCAGTACCGACAGCACCCCGAACACGGGCGTCGACTACTGTGCCATTTGCAAAGCCGACAACCCACAGAACATCAAATTTCCGCCCCCGTGCCAATTGCCCTCAGGCAATCAGTCGATGGTCTCGGCCCGCAGCAAACATCCTGCTGGCGTGGTGACGTCGGCTGCGGACGGTTCGGTTCACTTCATCGCGAACAACATTTCGGTCGACGTCTGGCGGGCTCTGGGTTCGTCCGACGGTCGCGAGTCGATGGGTTCGTTCCCATAACACGGGGAAAGTGGGGTGGGCTGATATCTACGATTCAGCCTACCGCTCGCGGCGAGACAGTCTGAGCCCTCCGCCAGGCGAAGGCCGCGGGCGGCTCACTTGCTTTGTCCGACCTTTGCTTCAACACCAGGAATCCTCCATGAATCTTGTTCGCGCTACCGGTTTTGCCTGGCTCGCTTCGCTAATGGTTGGCGCAATCGCGCTCACCGGCTGTGACTCGGGTCCCAGCACAGTCTCGGGCACTGTGACGGTCGATGGCAAGCCGCTGGAGAACGGCGCCATCTCGTTCCTCCCCTCGGCAGGCGAAGGTCCCACCGCCGGCACCTCGATCAAGGCAGGCAAGTACACCGCGGAAGTCCCGCCCGGCTCGAAGCGCGTGGAAATCACCGGTTACGAGGTCATCGGCCAGGAACCGGCGTACGGCGACCCAAACGGACCGATGAAGGACAAAACGAAGTCGGTGGTTCCGCCAAAGTTTAATCAGCAGTCGACATTGACCGCCGACATCAAACCCGGCGCCAACGACAACCTGAACTTCGATCTGACGTCGAAGTAGGGACGTGGACCAAAGCCACGAAGTGGCGGCATTCACTAGCCGTGGGTGTCAACCCACGGGGCAATGGCGGCAAGGGAGACCAGCCCCGCAGGGGCGACATTTGGCCGGCGCACAGCAATGTCGCCCCTGCGAGGCTATAGCAATCAGGCGATTCCGTGTTCCGTGGGCTTACGCACCACGGCTAATAAATGTCGCCACTTCGTGGCTGATCTAACTCCCGGATCGCTCCACTTCGAAAACGCTAGGGTGCGCGGCAGGACTGGATAAATCGCGTGGCTACGCCCGCCGCCGGCCGAGAGGGGCGAGGATGCGCTCCACCCGCTTGCCGCACTCCGAGACGATCTCGTCGATCCGGTTGCGGAAGTAGCTGAAGGCGATCATCGAGGGAATGGCCACGATCAAGCCGAGCCAGGTCGTCACCAGGGCCTTGCCGATGCTGCTCGCGAGTTCATCGGGCCGCGCCATGCCGCCGCGGGAAGCGATGGTGTTGAACGACTCCATCATTCCTTCCACGGTGCCGAACAGCCCGAGCATCGGGGCGATCGCGCCGATCACGCTCAGCACGTCGGTCTTGCGGTACAGCCGAGCGGTGAAGTCTTCGCCCGCTTCCTCGACAGCCGACTTGTAATCGGCAAAACCGAACTCGCTGCTCTGATAACGCTCGATGCCCGCCAGAATCACGTCGCTGGCGAGCGAGTAATTGCGCGGGTCCTCGCAGAACTGCCGGGCTGCGTTCAAATCGCCGCGGCCGATCAAGTCGCCGAGTGTTGCGAGGTCTTCCTCCGGCATCAATCGCTGTTTGCGAATGGTGATCGCGTGCTCGATGATGAAGCCCACTGCCACCAAGGAGAGCAGGATGATGATCACGCCGATGTAGCCACCGTCGTAGATCGTATCCATCAACGTGCGCTCTTTCCGAGCGTCGGCTGATTCGCTGTCGCCAGTTCCGCTGTCGGGATCGAGAGTCGGCTCGGCGTCGAGACCGGGAGCCTCGGGAGGAGTGTCCGGCGGATTCTCCTCTTGCGCGAGGAGCGACGAAACGACTGCCTGGTTCTGCACCAGGTTGCCAACGCCCCAGACGAGGCCGATGCAGAGCAGCAGGCGAACCCAAAAGGCAAATCGGCCGCCGCCGTGGAGATTCCGCCCGGTGTGACGATACGTCATAAGATAAACCGCCCGCTTCGCTGCCCCTGCCCTGCTCTGTTCCAAAGTAGTAGGCACACTCGGTGCGCCGTCGCAATCTCTTCGTAGCTGAATTCGCCAGAATTCAGATGCCCCGCAAATGGAGCGTCGACTGTCTGAATTCTTGGCGAATTCAGCTACGGAAGATTACTTCGCGCGTTCTGCGTGCAGCGACTTTCCAAAGCGAGTCTTTAGCTCCCGCCGCACGGCCGCCGCGCCGGCCTCTTCCTTCAACTTACTGAGAGCGATCGCCGACTGATAGAGCGCCGCGGCGGCAAGCTCGCGGTCTCCCTGAGCATGCAGGGCGGGGATTTTGAGTAAATCGAGCACGCCGTCGCGCACGGTATTCGGGTCCGTTGAGGCGGTTCTGGCCAGGCCGAGGACGTAGAGCGCGAGGGGCTCGGCGGTTGGAAGAAGCTTGTTTTCGTCGGCGAGCTTTGTAAGTTCGGCGACGGCTGAGGCGTCGGCTTGGGGGGCGGTTGGTTTCGCGATTTGGCGCTGGGCTTGAACGGCCAGCCGCAGTTGCTCCAGCAGCGGATCGGTCGGCCGCAGGTCGTCGAGCATCGGTTTGGCGTTGGTTTCATCGCCAGCCGCGACGGCCAGGCTGCCGTAGTAGATTCGCACACCGTCGGGCCGCGGCTGCTGCATCGTGCGAATCGTGGCCAGCACTTCAGGCAGCGCCGCTTTCGCAGCCGCGGCATCGAACCAGATCGGCAGTAGCTCGCCGCTGACGCTGCGCTCCGGATCGACCGCGAGCCGAGCCTCGCCGGATAGGTCGCTGGCACTCGCCGCACCGCTGCGGAGGATTTCGACGATCTGTAGCATTGGCTCAACCGCGAACTCGCGTTTCCGCTCGTGGATGCGCCCTCGCATTGCGGCGGTCGCGACCAGCAGCGCGGTCGGGCTGCGGCGTCCGCGGAAACGCGGATAGACCGTTTCGGCCGGCTCGGCGAGACCAGCGACGTCGCCGACGGAAAGACGCCAGCGGATGCGAAAGAGCGGATCGCCCAGCTCTTTGAGCAACTGGTCGAGCGTGGACTGCCTGTCGGCAGCAATCTTGGCGTATTGGATCTCGTCGAGGCGGATGATTTTTGCGCCGCTGGGGAGCGGTTCACCCAGCTGCAGGCCGTCTTCATCGACGGCGGTGACGGTGCGGTTGTCGATCTGCTGACCCGAGCGGAGGGTGATGGTGTCGGCGGCGGCGAGCGAGGTGAGTAAGAGGACACCGGCGAAGAGGATCACGCTCCCTAGTGGCAATCGGAGTCGGAATTCTCCGTAGCTGAATTCGCCAGAATTCAGACGCCCCGCATGTGGATCGTCGAACGTCTGAATTTTGGCGAATTCAACTACCGGAAAATGCGACGGCACACGGAGTGTGCCTACTACTTTGGTCACTCGTAGAGTCCTAGTTCGGTGGCGAGAGTCAGGAACTGGGTGACCTCGGCTTCGTCGATGGTTGCGGCCCGATCCATCCCATCGCGGGTGAGCGAGAACTCGTGGTAGATGTGGTGCATCACGAGGCCCGCTTCGCACAGCTCGCGAAAGCCGGCGAGGAAGCGGATCGTGATCGTCGGATCCTCGCGGTTGCGGAAGATGAGCGTCCGCTCCGCCGACGTTTCGATGTACACGGCGAGCATGCGGCCTGGGGCGTCGAACGCGCGGTTGGCCCCCTTGATCTCGATTAGTGCCCGCTTGCGCGCGGCAAATAGCAGTGCCTTCGCTTCGCCCGAGAGAGGCCGATTTCTGTCGCCGCCGGTCGCCATCGACACGCTGCAGATCCGCGCGAGCCCCGAGAGGGTCGGCGTCCCGTGACCGAGTTCCGTCCAAGTCTCGGCCCAGCGATGATCCTGCGACGCGGACGGCAAAAGTTCATCACGCATAACCCCTCTGTTCCTCCGCTCCCATTCTACGCAGCGAAGCGCGGCGTTCCACGGCGGCACCTCCCCAAACCAATCGGCGAGCGGGGGACGAGAGTCCCCTGAGGCGTTCGGCAGTTCGGGACTGTTAGCCCGCAGCAGCCTTTAGCCAAAGTCTTGATTAGTTCGTGCGTAACGTATATAATACTAAATAGTTTACGCAGAGTTGTCAAGGAGCTGAGGGGTGCAGATTGGTTGACCGGTTCCGTCTGTTCTGAACCCTGAACCCTGACAACTGACTGCTGAGAGCTGTTTACCGTTTACTGCCTACTGTTTATTTCGGAGGACTCTTGCCATGTCGAAAGAACCTTTCTCGCGCAAGGACTGCCGTAAGGCGCGGAATCTGGCGATGTTTTGGGAGGTGCGTCGGGATGGGCTGACGCAGGAGGAGGTGGCCGTGAAATACGGCATTACGCAGCAGCGGGTGTCGGCGATTCTTAGGCGGATGGCGCTCTATGTGGCGCTGGCGCCGAGCAAGGAGTACGAGAACATCCCGCAGCTGGGGCAGCTGCAGTACACGTACCGGATTTGGCTGGAGCGGATGGAGCAGCGGCGTGTGGACGTTCACAAGGCGTTTCTGCAGAGCATGCAGATGCAGACTACGGTGAAAACGCTCGATGCGGGGAAGCAGATGGCCGGTGAACCGTTCTTTCCGTTACCTTCGGCTGACGCAAAAACGGGCGACCAGGCGGAGCCGGAAGGTGCTCAGCCGGCAAAGCCGACTCGCACTCCCGGCAAAGGTTCATACACGCAGTGGAAGAAGGAATCGATCGGTAAGACGCA
>Ga0164290_1000514_pt1 | contig 118733 bp, 123 predicted proteins | sample Micstemetagenome_FD_108782 | JGI IMG/M metagenome (GOLD analysis project Ga0164290, IMG submission 108782) | Contaminated culture microbial community from soil near Moab, Utah, USA - Microcoleus steenstrupii SON62 (Illumina Assembly) | ecosystem: Environmental > Terrestrial > Soil > Soil crust...
ACAGATACCAACAGGGCGATCGCCAGATACCAACAAAAGTACCAACACGACCTCTCGTTGGACCGCCGAGGATGGCCTGCGCTGACCTGTGCTCGGCTGCGCAACCGTTGTCGAAAAACAGACGACTTTCAACGCTCTACCGGTTGCAGCGCGTAGGAGCGACGGCGTGAAGGAATGAAGCGCGGAGAGGAAATGGTGCCCCGAGACGGAATCGAACCGCCGACCCCATCATTACGAATGACGTGCTCTACCAGCTGAGCTATCGGGGCACGGCGCGGGTTCTAGGCGAAAGCCCCACACCGCGCAAGGGGAGCCGGACCATGACCCGCAAGGCCAGTTGCTGCTGCGGCGCCTGCACCGTCGAGGTGGAAGGCGATCCCATGCTGAACGCGCTCTGCCACTGCAGCAACTGCAAGCGGCGGACGGGCAGCGCCTTCGGCTGGTCGGCGTACTTTGCCGATGAACGGGTCCAGGCTGACGGCGGCGAGCTGACGGTCTACCGCATCGAGGGCGCCACTGCGCAACGGCGCTGGTTCTGCGCGGCCTGCGGCACGACCCTGCTGTGGAAGGTCGACAGATGGCCCGACCGGACCGGCATCGCCGGCGGCTGTTTCAGCGAGCCGCCGCTGCCCGAGCCCTCAGCCACGGTATCGAACGACGGCCGCTGCACCTGGCTCGGCCTGCCGGCCGATTGGCGCACGTCCCTTTAGCGATTGCACCAACGCCAGCGTACCCCGCGTTCGCATGACGACCCTGCTCGCCCTCCTGCCGCTGCTGCTCGTGCTCGGCCTGCTCGCCTCGGGCCGGGCCAGCGCCCTGGTCGCGGGACTCGCCGGCCTGTCGGCGACGCTGCTCGCCTCCTTCGTGATCGTGCTCGAAAGCCGCGGCAGTACGGCACTGGGGCCGCTGTTCGCACGCGAGACCGCGGCTGGCGCGTGGCTCAGCTGGCACGTGGTCGCCATCATTGCCGCCGGCATGTTTTTCTATCGCTGTGTGCAGGCACGTGAAAGTGTCACCGGAACCAACAGTGCGCCGGTGGCGAATCCCCGGCGGCTGTGGTCGGTGTGTTTCCTGCTGGCGCCCTTCGCCGAATCTGTGACGGGCTTCGGCGTGGGCTACATCATCGCCCTCGCCGCCCTGCGGCGGCTCGGTATCGGCGGCGTGTCGGCGCTGCTGCTCGGCCTCTACAGCCAGTCGCTGGTGCCGTGGGGCGCGCTTGCCATCGGCACGACGGTCGGCGCCACGCTGGCCGGCCTCACGCCCAACCAGCTCGGCGTCGGCTCGGCGCTGTTGCAGGTGCCGATCCATATCCTCTACCTCGCCTTCTATTGGCGCCTGGCGCGCGAAGCGGGCTTTGCCGTGTCGCTGACGCAGAAGGTCGACGACGCGATCTGGACCAGCCTGCTGCTCGCCCTGTTGTGGCTGTTCAACGTCTACAGCGACGTCGAGATCGCGGGCGCGGCCTCGACCGCGCTGTTGGTCGCCCTGCGCTTCTGGCGCGACGAGCGCCCCGACGGCGAGCGCCTGCGCAGCGCGCTGCAGGTCAATGCGCCCTATGTCGCCCTCACCCTCGCGCTCTGCGCCACGCGGCTGGTGCCGCCGCTGCGGGATTTCCTCAAGCCCTTGTGGGCGATGCGGCCGTTCGACAACCAGCCGGCCTTCGCGCCGCTCTACGCGCCGGGCTTCTGGCTGGTGTCGATCGGCCTTATCGTCGTCTGGCTGGCGCGGGCGTCGGTGGGCCGCGTCCTCAGCGAGACCGGCCGCGCCGCCTGGCGCTCCTGCGCCGTCACGTTCCTGTTCGTGGTCATGGCCGAGTTCTATGTCGGCTCGGGCATGGCCGCCACCATCGCCCAGGCCCTGCAGGCGGCGGCCGGTCGCAGCGCCGTTCTCAGTGTGCCCTTGTTCGCGGCCGTCGGCGGCTTCCTCACCGGCGGCGGCTCGCCGGCCAACGCCATGTTGATGCCCATGGTGACGGCGCTGGCGCGCGCCACCTCGGTCGATCCCGCCTGGATCGCGGCCGTGCAGAACAGCGTCTGCACCAATCTCACCATGCTCTCGCCGATCCGCGTCTCGATGGGTGTGGCGATCCTGGCGCTCGCGACACCGGATTCGGTGCTCTACCGTCGTGCCTGGCCACTCGCCCTGCCGCCGCTCCTCACAGGTATCGCCGCCATCGTCCTGCTGCTGCTCCGATCATGATCCTCACCCGTCGCCATCTGCTCGCCGGGGCCCTCCTCGCGGCCACATCACGACCGGCCGGCGCCGTCATCATCCTCGACAGCACATGGCGCGCCGAGGGCGGCTTCCGTGCCCATCTGGCCTTGGCCGACCAGCCGCAATTCGCTTCGGTCATTGCCCTGTCCAGCGACAACGGCCAGGTCTGGGGTTCCGCCTCCGGCACCTGGCTCGGCAACGTCCGCGGCCGCGCGCGCATCCTCACCGCCGCGCACGTCTTCAATCGCGATGGCGCGGCCGACGACTATGTCTACCGATCGCCCGACGGCACGGCGATGCAGGGCACCGACATCGTCTTCCATCCGCTCTACAACTGGAACAATGCCGAGCGCACCGGCTACGACTTCGCGATCGTGCGGCTCGATGGGCCGATCGACGATGCCGGCCCGCCGCCGGCGCTCTATGGCGGCGATGGCGAGCGTGGCCAGCGCATCGTCATGGTCGGCTGGGGCAGCCGTGGCATCGGCTCGGTCGGCCAGAAGCCGAAGTACTATGTCGAGCCCGACAAGGCCGCGGCCACCAACAAGGTCGACGACGTCATGGATGCCGTGCGCCCGCCGCCCAAAAGCGGCGATGCCGGCAATTGGCTGGGCGTCACGCTGCGCCGCGAGAGCGAGGGCGCCGAGCGGCTCGACGGCATCCTGGGATCCGGCGACAGCGGCGGCTCGGCCTGGATCCGGACGGCGGGCGGCGGCTGGGCGATTTGCGGCGTCAATGCCAACGGCGACGGCGACACCTACGGCGCGAAATCCTGGTTCGCGCGCGTCTCGGGTGTGCGCGACTGGCTCGATGCCACGGTGCCCGGCTTGCGGTTCCTGCCGTAGCTGTCGCCTCAAAGGCCCCTCGCTACGCTCGGGGTGACAGCTGGCGATTTGCCTCTATGATCGCGCCCTCAAGCGAAATCTTCGGGAGTGGATGATGGCCAAGGTGGCATTTCTCGGTCTGGGCGTTATGGGCTTCCCGATGGCGGGCCATCTCGCCGCCAAGGGCCATGACGTGACGGTCTACAACAGGACCTTCGCCAAGGCCGAGGCCTGGACCAAGAAGCACAAGGGCAAGGCGGCCAAGACGCCCAAGGAAGCGGCAGCTGGCCAGGAGATCGTCTTCTGCTGCGTCGGCAACGACGATGACCTGCGCTCGGTGGTGTTGGGCGACAACGGCGCCTTTGCCGGCATGGCGCGCGGCACGATCTTCGTCGACAACACCACGGCCTCGGCCGACATCGCGCGCGAGCTGCATGCCGAAGGCAAGAAGCGCGGCATCGACTTCGTCGATGCGCCGGTGTCGGGCGGCCAGGCCGGCGCGGAGAACGGCCAGCTCACCGTGATGTGCGGCGGCGAGCAGGCACCGTTCGACAAGATGAAGCCGGTGGCTGATGCCTACTCCAAGGCGGTGACGCTGATCGGACCGCCGGGCTCGGGCCAGATCACCAAGATGATGAACCAGATGTGCATCGCCGGCATCGTCCAGGGCCTTGCCGAGGCGCTCAATCTCGGCCAGCGCGCCGGCCTCGACATGGACAAGGTGATGACCGCCATCTCCAAGGGCGCGGCGCAGAGCTGGCAGATGGAGAATCGCTGGCAGAACATGATCGCCGGCAAGTTCGACTACGGCTTCGCCGTCGACTGGATGCGCAAGGACCTCGGTATCGCCATGGCCGAGGGCAAGCGCCACAAGGCGCAGATGCCGCTGGTCGCGCTGGTCGACCAGTTCTATGGCCGCGTGCAGGAGCGCGGCGGCGGACGATGGGACACGTCGAGCCTGATCCAGCCCTTGCAGAAGCCGTAAGGGGCGCGCCATGGCCGACTACAAGCTGTGGGGCCGCGCCGGCTGGGGCTCGACCATCGTCGAGGCCCAGCTCGTCTGGTACGGGCTGCCCTACACTTTCCAACCGGTCGAGGACCTGTTCCGCACGCCCGATGCCGACGCCACGCTGAAGAAGGTCAATCCGCTGGCCCAGGTGCCGACGCTCGAGATGCCGAACGGCGGCGTCATGAGCGAGAGTGCGGCGATCACCCTGCTGCTCGCCGACATCACCGGCAAGGACTCGCTGGTGCCGGGACCGAAGGCCGTCGAGCGCGCGAAGTTCCTGCGCTGGCTGGTGTTCATCGTCGCCAACATCTATCCGACCTTCACCTATGCCGACGATCCCGCGCGCTTCGTCTCGGTCAATGCGGCGCGCGATCCCTTCCGTGCCGCCACCGACGCCTATGCCCAACGGTTGTGGCGCCAGATCGAGCGCGAGGCGGGCAGCCCGTGGTTCCTGGGCGAGCGTTTCTCCGCTCTCGACATCTATATCGGCGTCATGACCCGCTGGCGCCCCCGGCGCGGCTGGTTCGAGACCGAGACACCGCACCTCTTCGCCATCGCGCACCGCGTCGACCAGCTGCCGGAACTCGGCGAGGTGTGGAAGCGCAACTTCCCGAACGGCTGAGCCACCCGACATGACCTGCGTCGGCATCGTCGGCGGCCTGGGAGTCGGCGCCACGGTCCATTACTACGAGAAGATCACCGCGGCCTGCAAAGCCCGCGGCGTGGTGCCCGATCTCGTGTTCGTCCATGCCGATGTCGATCGCGGCCAGGGCTACGTGCGCGACGGCAAGCTTGGCGAATTGGCGGAATACCTGGCGGGCTTCATCGAGCGACTGGGCCGCGCCGGTGCCGAAGCCGCCGTCTTGCCGGCGGTCACGCCGCACATCTGCATCAACGAGCTTACGCCGCGCCTGAAACTGCCGCTGATCAACATCGTCGATGCCATCGGCACGGAGCTGAGCGCGCGCAAGCTCCGGCGCGTCGCCCTGTTCGGCACGACCTTCACCATGCAGGGCAGCCTGTGGGGCCAACTCTCCGGCGTGGAGATCGTGAAGCCCGAGCCCGACGAGATCGCTTTCATCGGCCGCGCCTACCAGCGCATCCTCGACACCCAGCGCGGCCACGACGAGGACACCGAGGGCCTGCGCCGCATCGCCGCCGATCTGCAGCGCCGCGACGGCGTCGAGGCGATCCTGCTCGCCGGCACCGACCTCGCGGTCATCTTCGACGAAGAGACAGCAGGCTTCCCCTGCATCGACTGCGCGCGGGTGCACATCGACTCCATTGTCCAACGATTGACGTCTTAATCTTCGGCCGAGGGCCACGGGTGGAGACGACCTGGCACTTTCCGGCTGCGGCCGCGCCCTTATTGCGGCTTGGGCTGGGCCCGGTGCCGGTAGACGAGATCGCCTGGATCTTGTTTCGGCGCACCTGGGTCGAGCCTCGCACCTAAGCGTTCTGCAACAGCGATCGAACGGCGGTTCTCTGGGTCCACGTAGCTCACGAGGCCAAAGAGGCCGAGCTTGCACTCAGCCCAGTCCCGTAACGCCGCTGCGGCCTCGGTCGCGTATCCCTGACCCTCATGCCCCTCATAGACAAGCCACCCCAGTTCTTTTTCCGGAAACAGCGGGCCGTGGCTGATGTCGACGAGGCCCACACACTCATTGGTGGCAAGGAGGTCCATCATCAGCGCCCCGTGCCCGAACAGATCCCAGCACGCGACTCCGTGGCAGAACTTCCCCCACGCCGCCCGTTCAGCGTAGGGGCCGCCAATGCGCTTTGCCCGCGGGGAGGCAAGAAGTCGTGCATAGGCCGGGAAATCCCCGGCGACAGGTGCGCGGAGGGTCAAGCGCTCCGTGATGAGCGTTGGAATGGCTTGCGAGGGCATATGGTGGCCACTCTTGGACACGGCGGTTAGCGACGCGCGTTTATACCTCAGGTTGGTCCGGCACCACGATCAGCGGAGTTCAGGCCGCCGCGGAGTTGCCTCGACACCCCATGAGCGGCAGCGGAGTGCCGCGCTCCCAGCAATGAGCCGGCCGGAGGCCGACGGTCCGGAAGATCATGAAAGGTGCTTGATCATGTCCAGCACCGCGAGGTCACGCCCACCGCGTCGCACGCTGGAGCGGTCCTGACGCATGTAGCCGTGCTTGCGGTAGAACGGCACGGCGTTCAGCGTCGCCTGCAGTGACAGGACGGTGGCGCCCCGCCGCCGAACCTCTTCCTCCGCCGCGTGCAACAGCACCTGTCCTGCGCCGCGGCCTGTTGCGGGATCGACGTAGAGGCCGAAGAGCACCGCCTCTTTGATCGAGGCGAAGCCCGCGACCGCGCCATCGCGCTCGGCCACCAGCATGGTCTCGCCGCCTTCGGTCATGGCGTGGCGAAAACCCGCCGGCTCGCGCTCGCGCAGCCATGCCTCGATCTCGTCGGCGGCATAGGCGCCGACACACAGCTTTCTCACCGCAGCCTTGTGCAGGCCGCACAGCGCCTCGGCGTCGGCAAGGGTCGCCGGCCGGATGGTGAAGTCGGCCATGACGGCCGCCTCAAAAGGTCTGCCGGACGCCGACGATCTGCGACAGGCAACGGCCGACGTGATCGGCAGTGTCGGGCTCGAGGCCCTCGACCTCGATCTCGACCGACAGCTGATCGGCATCGGCCTGGGCGAAGACGCGCGCCGGCACCAGGCCGCGCTTGGCCAGAAGCTCAAGCGCGCGCGGCAGCACGCCAGGCTCGGCGTCGGCTTCGAAACAATATCGGACGGTGGACGAGTTGCGCTTAAGCGCCAGAACGGCGGAGGGCACGGACGACATGGGCGGACTCCCGGAAATACGGACGAACAGCGACGCGCCGGTTTGCACTGCAAACCGGGGGGCTAATTCGCCGACCGAGGAGGTCCCTGCGGGCCATGAGGTAACTATAGCGTCGCCGCTCGGCGGCAGGCTACGCTTTCTTCAAACAAGCGAAGGGATGGAAAGAAAAATGCGCTCGACGCCCATCTACGAGGTGCATGCTGTCAAGTATGCCCACCTGCCGCGCAAGGCTTGGGAAGTCCAGATCACGCCGGACCCTCACGACGCCGACTTCCCGATGGACTATTTCGTCTGGGTGGCGATCCCGCTCGACGAGGCCGGCAACCGGGCGATCGGCGGCAAGCCCATCGTCATCGACACGGGCTTCAACGCCCAGGTCGGCAAGAAGCGCGGCCGCGAGGTCAAGCGCAATCCCGCCGACCTGCTGGGCGACCTCGGCATCGACCCGAGCGAGGTCGAGGACGTCGTCATCACCCACCTTCACTACGACCATGTCGGCAACTGGGACAAGTTCCCCAAGGCGCGCTTCCACCTGCAGGACAAGGAGATGCAGTTCGCCACCGGCCGGCACATGTGCCAGGACCCGTTCCGCCATGCCTTCGAGGTCGACGACATCGTCGGCATGGTGCGTGCCGTCTACGGCAAGCGCGTGGTGTTCCATGACGGCGACGAAGAGATCCAGCCCGGCCTCTCGGTGCATCTCATCGGCGGCCACACGATGGGCATCCAGTCGGTGCGGGTGATGACGCGCAACGGCTGGATGGTCCTCGCCTCCGACGCCAGCCACTAATACTGGGGCATCCGCGACAGGAAGCTGTTCTCGATCGTCTATTCGGTGGCCGACATGCTGGCGGGCTACGACAAGCTCACCAGGCTGGCCGACGGCAATATCGACATGGTGGTGCCCGGCCACGACGCCGAGGTGATGAAGAAGTATCCGCCCTCGCGCGACACCCTCAAGGGCATCAGCGTCCGCCTCGACTGACAGCGGTCAGCCATGCCGATCTACTGGACGATCGATCCGCCGAATCAGCTGATGACCGCGATGGCCAAAGGCCAGGTACGCCAGCACGAGGCCCTCGCTTATCTCGACGCCACGATGGCCGCCACTGGCGCCTCCAGCCTCGACCTTCGTAGCATTGTCTAGATTGAGTCCAAGGCCGACACTTCGGAATGCCCATCCACTGGACGATTGATCCGGAGCAGCGGCTGATGACGGCGGTCGCCGACGGCGAGGTGCGCAGGGGCGAGGCCATGGCCTATCTCGACGCCATGAGTGCCGCCAGGGCTGGCGGCTACCGCAGACTGTTCGACGGCAGCCGTGGCGAACCGCTGATGAACGCCGACGAGATCATGGAATTGGCGGCCCGTATGCGTGACATCCAACAGGAGGAGGCGCCCGGCCCGCTGGCTGTGGTGATGCCGGCCAACAAATATGCGCAATTCTCGCGCATGCTGGGAATCCTGTCCGTCCCCAAGCGGCCGATGCGCTTCTTCGCCAGTGCGATCGCCGCCCGGGCCTGGCTGGAGGCACCGGATGTCCGCGACTGGGTTGCGTGTCATTCCGAGCGCTAGACTAGCGAGGGACCTTTGCTGTTCCCTAAAGGTCCTTCGCTGCGCTCGGGATGACAGGTGTGCGCGCTACTTCTTCTCCACGTTCCACAGCGCCAGCGACGGCGTCGGCGTGATCAGGCCGCTCAGATTGCTGCGGATCGCCGTCGGCGTGGTGAACTGGCCGAGCGGCACGAAGGTCGGATACTCGAGCATGCGCAGCTGGACCTGCTCGGCGATCGCCTTCTGCTTGGCCGGATCGGTCTCCGCGGCAAAGCCATCGCGCAGCTTCTCGATGGTCTCGTCGCAGCTCCAGCCGAACGTTGCCTTGTCGCAGGCGGCGTTGACGAAGGCGGCCGACACCGGGTTCAGGACATCGGGCGAGCCCCATGAGGTGAAGTAGGCGCTCCAGCCGCCCTTATCGAGCGGATCCTTCTTGGCGCGCCGGCTCACCAGCGTCTGCCAGTCCATCGGCTGCAGATCGATCTTGAGCCCGATCTTCTCGAGCTGCGCCTTGGCAACGGTGGCGAGGTTGTTGTGGCCCGCCGTGTCGGTCTGGTGCAGCAGTACCGCCGGCGTGCCGTCATAGCCCGACGAGGCCAGGATTTCCTTGGCCTTGGCAACGTTGCCGGAAAGCTTGTCCTCCCATCCCTTGGTCGATTCCAGCGGCGAGCCGCAGGGGAACACCGACTTGCACTCCTTGTAGAAGTCGGGGTTGCCCGAATTGGCCTCGAGGAACTCTTTCTGCGACAGCGCATAGAGCACGGCCTGCCGCACCTTGGCGTTGTCGAACGGCTTGGTGAGCACGTTGAAGCGCATCGAATACTGACGGCCCCAGGTGTTGGTCACGACGACCTTGACGTTCTTGTCCTGCTGCATCAGCGGCAGCAGGTCGGGTGGCACGATCTCGACCAGGTCGACCTCGCCATTCATCAGGGCGTTGACCTGCGTCTGGGTGTCGGGGATCCAGATCCACTCGACGCGATCGACCTTGGCGACCTTGCCGCCGGCCATGGCCGAGGCCGGCTCCGGCCGCGGCTTGTACTTGGGGTTCTTGAGATAGACTGCCTTCTCGCCGGGCTTCCATTCGTCCTTCTTGAACATGAACGGACCCGAGCCGATGGCCTCGGTGAGCTGCGTGTTGGGATCGACGCTCGCCTGCTCCTTGGGCATCATGAAGGGCACATTGGAGCTGGTCTTGCCGAGCGATTCCAGCACCAGGCCGTAGGGCTGCTTCAGCACCATCTTGATGGTCTTGGCGTCGGGCGCGCTCAGGTCGGCGACCACGCCCATCAGTTTCTGGCCCATCGAATCGCGCGCCGCCCAGCGCTTGATGGAGGCGACGCAGTCCTCGCCGGTCACCGGCTTGCCGTCATGCCATTCCAGGCCATCGCGCAGGGTGAAGGTCCAGGTGAGCTTGTCGGGCGAGACCTCCCACTTGTCGACCATCTGCGGCTTGACCTGCAGCTTGTCGTCCATGGCAAACAGCGTGTCGTAGACCATGTTGCCGTGATGGGTGGAGATCAGCGCCGTGGTCCAGATCGGGTCGATGATCTTGAGATCCGAATGCAGCGCGACCTTCACCGTGGTTTGCGCGTAAGCCCCGGCAACGGGCGCCGCGAACGCAGCGGCAGCAACCAGCGCACCGGCAAGACGACGACCTAACTTCAACATGAAAGCTCCCTGAATCACTCCCCGATCCCCGGCGGCCACAATAGGGCCGTCAGTGGCCCTGCGCGACGTCCAATAGCGCCTGCCATTCCGTCAATTTCACGCGAGGGCGGCCGAGCGCGGCGCCGGCCGCGACCTCGTGCTTGTCGATGCGATGCCAGCCCGCGGCATCGACGGCGATCGGCAGCACGTCGGGTCCGCTCTTGGGATCACGGTCCTTGAGGAAGGCCAGTACCTGCTGGGCCACCGCGTGACTTTCGGCGCGGTTGGTCGGAATGGTGCCGCTCGGTCCGCGCTTGGCCCAGCCGACGGGAAACACATCCTCGCGTTTGGGGAAATCCTCGCCGCTATAGCCGATACAAGTCACGACCAGATCAGCTTTGAGCGTCCCCCCAATGGAGCTTGACGTGAGCTCGATCTCGCCGGGCCGGATCGCCATCGGCACGGCACCGAACAGGAAATGCACCGTGACCGGCTTTTCGCCGGGCTTGTGGCCGGCAAAGCCCTTGAGGATCTCGAGGTTCTTGGCCTTGCGCAGCCGCTCGGGCGTTGGATCGGTCGCCACCGGCGTCACACCCAGCGCCTTGGGATCGGTGACGGATACGGCGCGCGCCAGGCGGCCCATCTCCGCCAGCTCGTTGTTGGTGAACGAGGCATGCTCCGGTCCGCGCCGGCCGATCACGTAGATGTCGCGAAGCGGCGCGTTGGCGATCGCCGCTCCCGCTTCGGGCACGATGTCGCTCTTCGCCATCTCGTCGGCGCTCTTGGCGAGCACGCGCGCCACGTCCAGGGCGACGTTGCCATTGCCGATCACGGCCACCGTCTTCACCAACGAGAGATCGGGGCCGGTGCGGAAGTCGGGATGACCGTTCAGCCAGGCAACGAAGCGCCACGAACCCCAGATATGGGGCAGGTCCTCGCCGGGGACGCCGAGCTTCCTGTCGATCACCATGCCGGTGGCGACGATCACGGCGTCGTAGGCCGCGTCGAACTCCTCCCAGGAAAGATCGCGGCCGACATCGATGTTGCCGGCGAAGCGGACGTCGGGCTGCAGCAGCAGCTTCTCGAACTGGCGGACGATCGCCTTGGTGCCCTGATGGTCGGGCGCGACACCCGCGCGCACCAGGCCGTAAGGCGTCGGCAGGCGGTCGATGATGTCGATATGAAGATCGGGTCGGGCGCGCAACAACCCGTCGGCGGCATAGAAGCCCGAAGGGCCCGCGCCCACGATGGCAACGCGGTGAGTCATAGGCGCCCGCTTAGCATATGATGGTTACATGACTAAATACCCAAAGCTCAGCCAGCTTGGCCGGCCGGCCGTACTGCCCGAATCGCCGGACAAGGCCACACTGGAGACGGTCCCCAATCCGCAGCCGCGGGCGTTGTACCTGGTGCGCTTCACCGTCCCTGAATTCACCACGCTTTGCCCCGTGACCGGCCAGCCAGACTTCGCCCATCTCGTGATCGACTACGCCCCGCGCGCGCGCCTGGTCGAGAGCAAGTCGCTGAAGCTCTATCTCGGCAGCTTCCGCAACCATGCCGATTTTCACGAAGCGTGCACGCTGGCGATCGGCTTGCGCCTGCAAAAAGCGCTGGCGCCGCACTGGCTGCGCATCGGCGGCTATTGGTATCCGCGCGGCGGCATGCCGATCGATGTGTTCTGGCAGACCGGCCAGCCGCCCAAGGGCCTGTGGCTGCCGGATCCAGGCGTCCAGCCCTATCGCGGCCGTGGCTAGAGGAAGGGGATGGCGCGCCAGCCGCCCCGGCCAAAACGTCCACCGCGGCCCGCCTCGCCGGTCGAGCTCCGTGATGCCATCCGTGCGGAGGCTCTGCGGCTCGGATTCGATGCTGTGGGCTTTGCGCCGGCAAACCTGGCGCCACCGGCGCGGGCCGAGCGCCTGCAACGGCTTGGCGAATTCCTGGATGCCGGCTGGCATGGCGACATGGGTTGGCTGGCCGAGCGCACCGAGCAGCGGGCCGATCCGCAGACCTTATGGCATGATGCCAAGACGGTGGTGTCGCTTGCGATCAACTACGCGCCGCCGGGCGATCCGCTGGAGGTCCTGACGCACGGCGACCGTGCGGCGATCTCGGTCTACGCCCAGGGTCGCGACTATCACGAGGTGATGAAGACCAAGCTCAAGGCGCTAGGTCGCTTCATCTGGGACACCTATCAGCACGAGCTCAAGGTTTTCGTCGATACGGCGCCGTTGATGGAGAAGCCCATGGCGCAAATTGCCGGCCACGGCTGGCAGGGCAAACACACCAACCTGGTGTCGCGCCGTTTCGGCTCCTGGCTGTTCCTGGGCGAGATCCTGCTGTCGGTCGAGCTTCCGGCCGACTCACCAGAGACCGACCACTGCGGCCAGTGCCGCGCCTGTCTGGACATCTGCCCGACCAGGGCCTTTCCCGCGCCCTATCGCCTGGAGGCGCGGCGCTGCATCTCCTACCTCACCATCGAGCACGAGGGCCCGATCGATCGCGAGCTGCGTCCCTTGCTCGGCAATCGCATCTATGGCTGCGACGATTGCCTTGCGGTCTGCCCGTGGAACAAGTTCGCCCAGCAAGCGCGCGACGTGTCGCTGATGCCGCGGGCGGAGCTCGATGCGCCGCTGTTGGCCGAACTCGCGACGCTCGACGACGAGGGCTTCCGCAAACGCTTCGCCGGTACCGCCATCAAGCGCATCGGCCGCGACCGCTTCGTGCGCAACGTGGCGTATGCGCTCGGCAACAGCGCTGCACCGGCCGCGTCGCTTGCGGCCGTGGAACACCTGCTGGCCGACGCTTCACCCCTGGTACGGGGTGCCGCGGTGTGGGCCCTGTCGCGTCTCGCCGCCAATCGGGCGGCGGAATGGCAACGAACAAGTGATGAGCCCGATGCCGAGGTCCGTGCAGAATGGGCCGCCATTCGGAGGACGAGCCCATGAAGACCGGACGAAAGACATTCCTCGTCGCCGCCGTCGCCGCAGCCGTCCTTGGGCTCGGCGCCGCGGCCCAGCAGCCGGCGCCTTCGCTGACGGCCGATCAGGCCCGTCAGATCATCGCCAGTCCTGACCGCAGCGCCGCCGACCGCACCAACGACCTGCGGCGCAAGCCCGAGCAGATGCTGGTCTTCATCGGCATCCGGCCAGGCATCACCGCACTCGATATCAGCGCGGCCGGCGGCTACACCACGGAGCTGCTGGCCCGATCGATCGGCCCCTCCGGCAGTGTCTATGGCCAGAGCCGGCCGCGGCCCAGCCAGCCGGCAACGCCGCCGCCTGCTCCCGAAGGCAACAGCCATCCCAACGTGACGCCGGCGCCGGCCGCGGCGGCACCGCCGGCCGGTGGACCGCGGCCCTCGCCGGTCGCCCTCGCCGAGCGCGACGCCAAGATGAAGAGCGACGGCGTGAAGGCCGCGCCGATCACCGCCGTGGTGCGACCGTTCGAGGATCCAGCGCCGCCCGAGCTGGCCACGGGGAAGCTCGATCTCGTGACGCTGATGTTCAACTATCACGACCTCGGCCATCTCGGCGTCGATCGCGCGGCCATGAACCGCGCGGTCTTCCAGGCGCTGAAGCCCGGCGGCTTCTACGTCATCGCCGATCATTCCGGCCGGCCCGGCACCGGCATCTCCGAGGCCGGCACGCTTCATCGGGTCGAGGAGGCCCTCGTGCGCAAGGAAGTCGAAGCCGCCGGCTTCAAGCTTGCCGCCGAAGGCGATTTCCTGCGCAATCCCAACGATCCCCGCGACAAGAACACGCCCGACCCGCCGCAGCCCAAGGACGAGTTCGTTTTGAAGTTCGTCAAGCCTTAGTCGGCGGCGACGGGCACGGGGGTGAGCGCCGCGGGATACCGCCGGCCGTTCAGCACCGCGCCGATGAAGGTCGGCCTGACGCCGTAACGATAGAGCGGCAGCAGGACCGCGATGGTGGCGGCCAGCGCGATCGCCATTTTTGCCAGCGGCGGCAGCGCTACGTCCTTCAGTAGTAGCTCGAAGACGATGAGCACCGGCATGTGGGCAAGGTAGAGAAAGTACGACGAATCGCAGAGATAGCGCCTGAGCGCGCTGTGGCTGCCGAGATAGCGCAGGAACAGGCCGGTGACGGAGAAGATCAACAGCCACAGGGCCAGCGAATGCAGCGCGCGCGTGAGGTAGAAGGCAAGGTCGCGATCGATCGAAATCCTGAGGGTGGCAACGTACGAAAAGGTCGCAAGCGCCGCGAGCGCCGCGTACAGCCAGGCGCGCCGGCTGAGCGTCTCGAGCAGGTCGGTGTTGAGATAGAGCAGCCAGCCGAATGCGAACGGGATGGCGTAGACCACTACGATGCGGATGGCTGGCACAAAGCCCGGCGGATCCTCGAGCCAGGGATGCGGCAGCGCGAGCAGGGCGAGGAACGACGGCATGGCCACGATCAGCGGCGCCCACCATGACTGCACGACCCAGCCGAAAAGGCGCAGCAGTCGAGCGCGGACATCCTGCGGCAGCCGGCCAATACTCATCACGGCCACGAGCGCCAGCAGATAAAGCACGATCAGATATTCCAGGAACCACAGATGCAGCGGATGCGCGTAGGCCAGGAATCGTCCAGACAGGATGAACTGGGCCGCCGTCGACAGGTCGTCTGTCTTGCCGAAGGCCGTCAGGAACATCACCAGGGGAAAGAGGATGATCCAGCCGACGACGAAGGGCACGACGATGCGCCAGAAGCGGTTGTCGGCGGCGCGCCGCAAGCCGTAGCGCTGCAGCAGCAGGGCCGCGAAGAAGCCCGCCATGACGTAGAAGACGGGCATGCGGAAGACATGGATCAGCCCGACCGACCAGTCGAGCGTCGTGGTGAGCTGCAGCGGCTTGTAGGGCCAGCCGCCGGACGGCGAATAGGCGACGACGGCGTGGAGATAGATGCCGAGGAACATCATCGCCGCGCGCAGGGCATCGAGCGCGTGGTAACGCGAGACGGTGCCGCTTGCAGGGTTCATCGGACTACCTTTCGATCAGTTGCCGGCGAAAGAACGCGACGACTCCGGCATTGAATTCCCGGTGGAAGGCCGTGCGGTCGAACGCGCCAGCGTCGGCGCAGATCTCCGGCAAGGCCTGCGCCGCCTCGGCTGAACAAGGGGCGATGAAGGCGAAGTGGCCGGCGCCAAGGACGATGCGATAGTCGGGCATGGCGGGCAGGTTTTCGTCGATCGCCTCGTTGTCTTCGCGCAGCACGCCGTCGCCGCCGCGCTCCGACGCCCAGAGCTGGATCGGCACCGTCACGTCCTTCAGCCCGTAGAGCGTGAAGGCGCGGCCGAGCTCCAGGTCGGCCAGGACGGCAGCGGCGATGCGCGGATCCGCTGCCGGCCGCCGGGTGGGAATCGTCCCCTTCTCAATCTCGGCGCACATTCCGTCGAGGAATCCTTCGGAGCAGAGCGAGGCGATGCCAAGAATATCGAGCCGGCCGCCGGCGATCACGAGGCCCGTATAGGCGCCGCGCGAAAAGCCGAAGAAGCCGATGCGCCCCCGATCGAGCTTCGCTGCCTCGGGCCACGTATCGAGCATGTAGTCGGTCAGGCGCCTGATGTCAGTGGGGCGGTCGATCAGGATCGACAAGGTGTCGATCCGAGTACGGTCGGCCGCATTGTCGCCGGGGTGGTCGATGGCGGCGACGACGAAGCCCGCATCGGCGAGCGCCGCCGCCGTGTCGCGATGGGCGCCGAACCAGCCGCCCGAGCCGTGCGACATGACGATGAGCGGCAGCCTGTCGCCGGCGACCGGGCAGTTCCCGGTCGCCGCGATCATGGTGAGGCGAACCCTCACCTCCTGCGGCGGCTCGGTGCAGGGCGACCATACCGCCCCGGTCAACGCCGGGCCGTTTTCATCGGCGGGAATATCGATGAAGCGGAAGCCCGCGGCCTCGGCCTTGGATGACGCAAGCCAGGCAGCGACAACGATCAGCATCGCAAACAGGCGCATGACGAATACCTCTGGACAAGCCTCATACCACCCACTATCTTGTTTAGCAAGGTACTAGGCCATGCGCTATAGTGAAGGTTCGGTGACGTGACGGATTCATTGCTGGTGCAGCTGCGCAAAGGCGTGCTCGACATGTGCGTGCTGGCCCTGCTGGCGCGCCGGGACGGCTATGCCTACGACATCGCCAGCCGGCTGGCCGACGAGATCGGCATGGGGGAAGGCACGATCTATCCCTTGATGCGGCGCATGCAGGCCGACGGCCTGGTGAAGACCTACCTCGAGGAATCGAGCAGCGGGCCGCCGCGCAAGTATTACCAGCTCACCAAGGCGGGCCACACGGCCCTGGCCGCCCAGAAATCCGAATGGAACGCCTTCACGGCTTCAGTGGCGAGAGTCCTCTCGGCACCGAGCGCGAAAGCATCAGGAGCAGCCCGATGACCAAGTCCGAGTTTCTCGACACCTTGTACAGCCGCCTCGCCGGTCTGCCGCAGTCGGAGATCGACGACGTGATGGCCGACTACGCCCAGCACTTTGCCGACGGCATGGCGGCGGGCCGCAGCGAAGCGGAGATCGCCGCAGCGCTGGGTGATCCCGTACGGCTTGCCCGAGAGCTTCGCGCCGAGGTCGGCCTGCGGCGTTGGGAGGAAGATCGCACGCCGGCGAATTTCTTCGCCGCGATGGCGGGCTTCCTCGCCCTGATCGCGGTCGACTTCGTCTTCCTGCTGCCGCTGGTGGCGGCCCTGATGCTGTTCACCCTGATCATGGGCATCGTGCTGATCGCGCTCTGCGTCGCGGGCCTGGCGCTGCTGGCCAAGCTCTTCAGCTGGGAGGGCCTGTTCGTCTTCAAGTCGATCGGCCGCATCCTCTCCGGCGTGGGCCTGCTCGGCATCGGCGTCGGCGGCGGCGCGCTGCTCTTGATGACGGTCGACTACGTGGTGCGCCTGCTCGGCCGCTACGCTCGCCTGCACTACGTGCTGCTGAACAAGGCAGCAGTCTGAGGAGATCGCCATGAGAACCCTGGGTTTGATCGCGATCGGCGGTCTCGGCATCGGCATTGCCTCGCTGTCGCTCGCCTTTGCGATCGGCGGCGGCCGCGATCTCGACGCGTTCGGCATCGTCGATCGCTGGGGCTCGTCCTGCGGCAACGGCACCGGCCCCGGCGAACGCCGGCTCGCCTGGAATGGCGGCGACAGCGTCGAGCTCAGCTTGCCCGGCACGGTGCGCTGGCGTGGCGGCGAAGGCAGCGAGCTGATCGTGCGCGGCGCGCCCGGCGCCGTGGCCCATGTCGAGCTGCGCGGTGACCGGATCGTCCTCGCCTGCCACGGCCGCAGCGGCTCGCTCGAGTTCATTCTGCCCGGCCGTCCCTTTCAGCGCATCGGCATCGCCGGATCGGGCAACCTCGTGATGGAGAACCTGAACCAGCCCGAGCTTGCCCTCACCATCAGCGGCAGCGGCTCGATGCGCGCCCAGGGCAGCGTCGATCGCCTGACCGTCAAGATTTCCGGCTCGGGCAACGCCCGCCTGGGCGAGCTCGCCGTCAAGCAGGCCACGGTGCACATCTCCGGCAGCGGCAAGGTCGAGGCTTCGCCCAAGGACCAGGCCGACGTCACAATCTCGGGCTCGGGTGACGTGAAGCTGCTGACCCGCCCGGCCGACCTGCGCAGCAAGGTCTCGGGCTCGGGCCGAGTCAGCCAGGCGTCGCAGTAGACGCAAGGTGCGGGAGGGACGGATGCGTTCGCTCGTTTGCGGCCTGCTGCTGGCTGTCGCCGGGATATCAACCGCGCTCGCCGACCCCCCTTTGGTTCACGCCGGCATCACGCGAGTCACGGTTCAGGACACGACGCCGTTCGATGCCCTGATCGCCTATCCGACGCAAGCCGCCGAAGTCTCCGTCAACGACGGACCGTTCACGCTTTCGGCGAGCCGCGATGCCCCGGTTGCGAGCGGTGGCCGCTTCCCTGTCGTCCTGTTCTCGCACGGCAATGGCAGGCGACCGGGCACGCCGCTGGTCGAGGGCGGTCTTCTGCTCCATCTGGCACGGCAGGGCTTCATCGTCGTGGCGCCCTTCCATCCGGCCAGCGAGAAGTCTTTCGTCGATCGCCCGCGACAGGTCCACAAGGCGCTCGAGGCCATGTTGGCCGATCCGCGCTTTTCCCAACACGCCGACGCCAACCGGATCGGCATGGCGGGTTTCTCTTTCGGCGGCGCAGTGACGCTTATCGCCGCCGGAGCGCGCGTCGATCTGGCACGCCTGTCGGCCTATTGCCACGATCATCCCGACGACACGCGGGCCTGCGATGGCATCGCGACCGATGACTCCTGGGCCAAGGTACCACCGATGCCAAAATCGGATGATGTGCTGCCGTTGAAGGCGCTCGTCCTCCTGGAACCCTACGGCGCACCGTTCGATCCCCAGGGGCTGGCGTCGATCGATGTGCCGGCGCTGGTCTACGGCGCGTCGCAAACCGATCTCCGGCTCGAGGGGAACGCGCTCGCTGTCGCCAAGGCGCTCCCGAGGTCGCAGCAAGTCGTCGTGCCCGGCACGCATTTCGTTTTCGTCGATCCTTGCTTGCCAAAGTTTGCCGCTCTGGCGCCGGAGGCGTGCATGGACCCGCCCGGCGCCGACCGCGCCGCCATCCATCAGCGCGTCAAGCAGGAGATTTCGGACTTCCTGCGAGCACGCCTCAGCGCCGCTCCCTGAAGAAGGCACGCAACAGCTCTCCCGCTTCACCCTCGCTCAGCCCGGGATAGAGCTCGGGCTTATGATGGCAGGTCGGCTGGTTGAAGATGCGCGGACCGTGCTCGATGCCGCCGCCCTTTGGATCCGCGGCTCCCCAGTAGAGCCGGCGGATGCGGGCGAAGGAAATCGCCTGGGCGCACATCGGGCAAGGCTCCAGCGTGACATAGAGGTCGCAATCGGCGAGTCGTGGCTGGCCGAGCGTCGCCGCGGCGGCGCGGATCGCCAGCATCTCGGCGTGCGCCGTGGGATCGCGATCCTGCTCGGTGCGATTGCCGGCCGCCGCCAGCACCGCGCCGTCCGGACCGACGATCACGGCACCGATCGGCACCTCGCCCCGCTCTGCGGCTGCCCGCGCCTCGCGGAGCGCGCGCTCCATGGGCGATGCTCTTGTCGTTCCGGTCATAACGGGGAAAATAGCGCCAACATCGGGTCGGGAGGAGTATGTCATGCGCTTCAGCTTCACGCCGGAGCAGGATGAGTTCCGCACCAGTCTGCGGCGCGCCCTGGAAGCCCGCTCGCCGACCAAGGAGGTACGCCGCCTGATGGCGACCGAGGCGGGCTTCGAGCGCGAGGCCTGGCAGAAGCTGAACCAGGAGCTGGGACTGACCGCCATCCAGATCCCCGAGGCCTATGGCGGCGCGGGATTCGGGCAGGCCGATCTCGCCATCGTGCTGGAGGAGATGGGCCGTGGGCTGCTCTGCGCGCCCTTCCTGTCGACGGTGCTGGCCGCCAATGGCATCCTGAATGCCGGCACGGAAGAGCAGAAGAAGGCGCTGCTGCCCGCTATCGCCGCTGGTGACAAGACCGCCACGCTCGCCTTCTCCGAGGATGACGGCGGCAACGATGCCGAGGGCATCGCCATGACAGCCACCCAGTCCGGCGCGACCTGGCGCCTGGAGGGCAGCAAGAGCTTCGTGCTGGACGGCCATACCGCCGATCTCATCGTCGTGGTGGCGCGCCGGCCAGGCTCGCAGGGCGAGGACGGTCTTTCGTTCTTCACGGTCGACGGCGACGCGCCGGGCCTCGAGCGCAAACGGCTCAAGACCATGGACGAGACGCGCAAGCTTGCCCGCCTCACCTTCAACTCGGTCGAGGCGAGACTCCTGGGCGAGGCGGGCGCCGGCGCGGCCGCTTTCGCCAAGACCATGCAACAGGCGGCCGTCCTGCTCGCCAACGAGATGGTGGGCGGCGCCGAGCGGCTGCGCGAGGATGCGCTGGCCTACACCAAGATGCGCATGCAGTTCGGCCGCGCCATCGCCTCGTTCCAGACCACCAAGAACAAGGCGGCCGACATGCTGATCGACGTCGAGCTCGCGAAGTCGGCCGCCTATTACGCCGCCGCCGCTCTCGACGAGGGTGACGACGACCTGCCAGCTGTCGCCTCGCTCGCCAAGGCCTGCGCCGCCGAGGCCTACCTGCAGACCGCCATCCACGCCGTGCAGATGCATGGCGGCATCGGCTTCACCTGGGACAACGACACGCATCTCTGGTTCAAGCGCGCCAAGTCGAGCGAGATCCTGTTCGGCGATGCCAACCAGCATCGCGAGCTGATGATGCAGCACTGGAAGCACTGAGGGCCCGATCATGAGCGAACAGTCCATGAGCGAACCGACCGAAAGCTCCGTCCGCGCCGAAGTCCGCGCCTGGCTCGAAGCCAACTGGAATCCCGAGTACGGCCTGGTCGAATGGCGCACCAAGCTGATCGAATCGGGCTGGGGCGCGCCGCACTACCCGAAGGAATGGTACGGCCGCGGCCTGCCGGTGCGTTTCAACGCCGTCGTCGACGAGGAGTTTGCGCGAATCGGCGCCGTCGGCGTCGCCAAGGCGGGCATCCGCACGCTTGCCGCCGCCACCATCCTCGATCACGGCACCGACCTGCATAAGGAGAAGTTCCTGCGCCGCATCCTCACCGGCGAGGACACCTGGTGCCAGCTGTTCAGCGAGCCCGGCAGCGGTTCGGACATGGCGGGTGCGGTGACGCGCGCCGACCGGCGTGGCAATCAATGGGTGATCAACGGCCAGAAGGTGTGGACGACCAGTGCCCACAAGGCGCATTGGGGGCTGCTGCTGGCGCGCGCCAACTGGGATGTGCCCAAGCACAAGGGCCTCGCCTACTTCATCCTCGACATGAAGCAGCCCGGCGTTCAGGTCCATCCGCTGAAGCAGATGAACGGCCATGCGTCGTTCAATCAAGTGTTCTTCACCGATGCCATCGTCGAGCCGGAGATGATGGTGTGCGATGTGGGCGACGGCTGGACGGTGGCGACCACCACTCTGATGCACGAGCGGCGCGGCGCCGACGGTCTGCGCAGCTGGGCGCAGGCGTCCGATCGAAAGGGCCGCATCTATGAGGAGGAGAAGGCTGAGATCGCCTCCACCATGGAGCCCTACAAGTGGTATCCCCAGCGCGCCGGTCGCGTCGACCTGGTGATGGAGCGCGCCAAGGCCACGGGCAAGATCAAGGATCCGGTGATCCGCCAGGAGATCGCCAAGCTCCTGATCATGTCCAAGGCAGCCGAATGGACGGCGCGGCGCGCGCGGGCGGCGCAGGCACAAGGCAAGCCGCAGGGTCCCGAGGGCTCGCTCGGCAAGCTGGTGTCGAGCAACATCGCCCGCCAGGCCGCGCGCGTGCACACCTATATCACCGGCGCCGACGCACTGCTCACCGGCGAGGACAGCCCGATGGGCGGCGTCATCGCCGAGATCCTGGTCTCCGTCCCCGCCACCTCGATCGCCGGTGGCACCGACGAGATCCAGCGCAACATCATCTCCGAGCGCGTCCTCAAGATGCCCAAGGAACCCAGCGTCGACACCACCAGGCCGTTCAAGGACGTGCCGAGGAACATCACGGCGAAGGTGTAGCTCTCTGTCATCCTGAGCGCAGCGAAGGATCTCATGCCGGTTGCAAGCGGCGATGAGGTCCCTTCGGCTACGCTCAGGGCAGGCCTTCGCTTCGCTCAGGCCGACATGGTATTCTGGCCACATGCCCCGTCCCCTGATCGGCGTGACCCTGGATGCGGAAAAGCCCGGCGGTTACTCCAAGTTTCCCTGGTATGCGTTGCGCCAGAACTACCTCGACGCCATCGATGCCGCGGGTGGCCTGCCGGTCGCCCTGCCGCACGAGCCCGATCGCGTCGGCGATTATCTCGAGCGCATCGATGCGCTGGTCGTGACCGGCGGGGCGTTCGACGTCGATCCGTCCTACTATGGTGGCGGTGACAAGCATGCCACTGTCATCACCAAGGACCGCCGCACCGCCTTCGAGTTCGCCGTCACCAAGGGCGCGCTCGATCGCGACAAGCCGGTGTTGGGCATCTGCGGCGGCCAGCAGCTGCTGCACGTCGTGCTGGGCGGCAAGCTGATCCAGCATATTCCCGACGAGGTCGAGGCGGCCCTGGCGCACGAGCAGCCCAACCCGCGCAACGAGCCCGGGCACATCGTGAAGGTCGCCAAGGGCACGCAGCTGCACGGTATCGTCGACGCCGACGAGCTGCAGGTGAACAGCGCCCACCACCAGGCGGCGGCCGACCAGCCGGCCGGCATCGTGGTCAACGCCACGGCGCCCGACGGCGTGATCGAGGGCATCGAGGCGCCGCGCTATCGCTTCTGCATCGGCGTGCAATGGCATCCCGAGTTCCTGATCTCCGAGGGCGACGCGAAACTCTTCCGCGCCTTCCTGGGAGCGGCAGCGACGAAGTGAGCGAACCGGAACGCATTGCCAAAAGGCTGGCGCGCGCAGGCTTGTGCTCGCGGCGCGATGCCGAGCGCTGGATCGCCGCCGGCCGCGTCAAGGTCGACGGCAAGGTGCTGGAGACGCCCGCCTTCACCGTCACCGACGCAAGCCGGATCGAGGTCGACGGCAAGCCCCTGCCCGACGCCGACCGCGCGCGGCTGTGGCGCTATCACAAGCCCACCGGTGAGCTGGTGACGGCGCGCGATCCGCAGGGCCGTCCGACCATCTTCGATGCGCTGCCCATGGGCATGCCGCGCGTGGTCACGGTGGGCCGTCTCGACTTCATGTCGGAAGGCCTGCTGCTGCTCACCAACGACGGCGGCCTGGCGCGACGGCTGGAACTGCCGGCCAACGGCTGGACGCGGCGGTACCGTGCGCGCGTGCACGGCATGGTCGACGAGGGGCGATTGGCGGCGCTCGCCAACGGCATCACCATTGAGGGTGTGCGCTACGGCGCCATCCACGCCAAGCTCGAGCGCCAGCAGCGCACCAATGCGTGGCTGGAGATCGCGCTCACCGAAGGCAAGAACCGCGAGGTGCGCCGCGTGCTGGCTCATCTCGACCTGCCGGTGATGCGGCTCATTCGCGTGGCCTTCGGGCCGTTCTATCTCGGCGAGCTCGAGCGCGGCCAGATCGACGAGGTGCCCCAGCAGGCGCTCACCACCTTGCTGGGACTGAAGCCGCCACCACGCAAAGCGGGCTGGGCGAAACCGAAATCCCAGCGCCGGCGGCACTGATGCTCAAGATCCCATGCTGAAGATAGTGGGCGGCAAGCATCGCGGCCGCACCATCGCCGCGCCTGAAGGCCAGAGCACCCGGCCGACGGCCAGTCGTGCGCGCGAGGCGCTGTTCAACATCCTGGTTCATGCCAACTGGCGGGTCGACGGCACCTCGCCGCTCATCGATGCGCGTGTGCTCGATGCCTTTGCGGGCTCCGGCGCGCTCGGCCTGGAGGCTCTGTCGCGCGGTGCCGCGCATGCGACGTTCCTCGACAACGATGCCACGGCGATCAAGCTGATCGGTGAGAACGTCGCCAAGCTCGGCGAGACCGCTGCGGCCAAGGTGGTGCGCGCCGACGCGACGCGGCCGCCGCCTGGCCGCGAGCCCTGCGATCTCGTCTTCCTCGATCCGCCCTATCGCTCGGGCCAGGCGGCGCCCGCGTTGGCCGCCCTCGCGGCCGGCGGCTGGGTGGCGCCCGGCGCCATTGTCACCGTCGAGCTGGCGCACAACGAGGACATCGCGCCGCCAGCCGGCTTCGAGGCGATTGATGAGCGGCGCTATGGCGCCGCCAAGATCGTGATCCTGAGGGCCGCGTCATGACGCTCGTGGCTCCGCTCTACATGCTGCGCCACGGCGAGACCGCCTGGAACACCGAGCGGCGCATGCAGGGCTCCAAGGATTCAGCCCTCACCGAGCGCGGCCGCGCCCAGGCGCTGGCGATGGGCCGCACGCTCAAGGCCGAGCTGGCGCGCACGCCGGGCCCCACGGTGTTCCTGCGCAGCCCGCTGGGACGCGTGATCGAGACCTCGGAGATCATCGGCCGCGAGCTTGGGCTCGAAGCGGGCGCATGGCGCGACGATGCCCGCCTCGCCGAGCTGGGCTACGGCGAGTGGGAAGGCTTCAGCTGGAAGGAGATCGAGGTCACGCATCCGACGGCGCTCGCCGACTGGCGCGCCGACCCGCACGGCTACTGCCCGCCGGGCGGCGAGACCCACATGGCGCTGCGCCAGCGCTCGGCCGAGGTGCTCGAGGAGATCATCGCCTCCAACACGCGCACCGTCATCGTGAGCCACGGCGTCAGCGGCGCCGTGCTGCGCGGCCTCAATCTCGGCCTCGATGCCAGGGCAATGTTCGTGCTGGAGAAGCCGCAGGATGCGTTCTTCCGGCTGCTCGCCGGCGTGGAAGAGAAGATCTTTTGCGACTAGCCGTCAGCTGCGTGAGAGCCGCGCCGTGCGCCGGCAGCCGGTGGTCTCGCTGATCACCAGGCTGCCGCCCTCGCTGCGCGCCGTCAGCTTGCCCTCGCGGCGGTCCTTGGCCTTCACCGAGGCGACGCTCACCAGGTTGAACGGAGCCCTGTCCTTGGCGACGCCGTGGATCTGCCACAGGCCCGGCGTCGGCGCGGGCGGCGGCGCCTTCTTGAGATTGGGCACCGGCCCGTGCGCCGTGGTGTCGTAGGCCGAGCCGTCGACGAAGCCGTTCTCGATGCTGATAACGAAGTCGAGCGGCGCATTGCAGCTGCCGCCGTCGCTGGTGCCGCGCCAATCGCCGTCGAGCGCCGAGGTCGGCGCCGGAGCGGCCGCGCCCGATGCCGCCGGCGATGCCGGAGCCGGCGCACGGGTCTGCGCCTGGACGGAGGCCACGGCCACCGTCGCCAGCAACAGGAAGAGAAGACGTTTCATCGCCTGCCGAATAGCCGCTCAATATCGGCCAATTTAAGTTCGACATAAGTCGGGCGGCCGTGATTGCACTGGCCCGAATGCGGCGTCGCCTCCATTTGCCGCAGCAGCGCGTTCATCTCCTCGACCGTGAGCCTGCGGCCGGCGCGCACCGAGGTGTGGCAGGCGAGCGTGCCGCAGACCTCCTCGATCTTCTCCTTGAGCGAGAGATGATCGCCCATCTCGGCGAGCTCGTCGGCGAGATCGCGCACCAGACCCTGGACATCGACCTCGCCCAGCACGGCCGGCGTTTCGCGCACGACCACTGCGCCCAAACCGAAGGGCTCCAGCACCAGGCCCATTTCGCCGAGCTCGTCGGCGCGCTGCGCCAGTCGCCGCGCGCCGTCCTCGCCGACATCGACGACCTCGGGCAGGAGCAGCGCCTGGCGCTTGACGCCGTCCGCCTGCACCTGGTCCTTCAGCCGCTCGTGGGTCAACCGCTCGTGGGCGGCGTGCTGGTCGACGATCACCACGCCCTGGTCGGTCTGCGCCACGATGTAGGTCTCGTGCAGCTGGGCGCGCGCCACACCCAGCGGATAGTGCTGGCCGTTGCCGTTCGATGCATCGGCCACCGGTGCCTCCACGCGCGCCGATGGCGCATCGAACGGCGCCATGAACTGCGCGGCCGCTTCGGCAAGGCCGCGCGGCACCGACGAAGCATGACCGTTGCCCATCGGAAGCGGCGTCGCGTAGCCCGAATGCGGCCGGAACGCACCGAGCGCGGCATCGGCCACGGTCGTGCTAGCGCGGTGACCGGCCGCAGCCAGCGCGGTGCGCAGCGCGCCCACGATCAAGCCGCGCACGATGCCGGCGTCGCGGAAGCGCACCTCGGTCTTGGCCGGGTGCACGTTGACGTCGACCAACGCGGTCGGTGCCTCGAGGAACAGCGCCACCATGGGATGGCGGTCGCGCGCCAGGAAGTCCTGGTAGGCGCCGCGCACGGCGCCAGCCAGCAGCTTGTCGCGCACCGGCCGGCCGTTGACGAAGAGATACTGGTGCTGGCCGGTCGGCCGATTGAGCGTCGGCAGGCCGGCAAAGCCCGTCAATCGGAAGCCTTCGCGGTTGGCGTCGATCGCCACGGCATTGTCGGCGAACTCGCGCCCCATGATGGCGGCCAGCCGCTCCAGGCGCGCGGCGTCGAGCTTGTCGAGCAGCGAGGGGTTCGCCGCCGGCAGATCGATCAGCGTGCGCTCCTCGCTTTCCAGGCGGAAGGCAACTTCGGGGTGAGCCATGGCGAGGCGCCGCAAGGCATCGGCGACGTGGCCCGATTCGGTGCGCGGCTCCTTGAGGAACTTGAGCCGCGCGGGCGTCGCAAAGAAGAGGTCGCGCACTTCCACGCGCGTGCCGGCTGGGTGTGCGGCGGGCCTGGGCTCGCCCTTGGCGCCGCCCTCGATCTCCAGGCTCCAGGCCGAGTCCGCGCCGGCCGGCCGCGAGGTGATGGCAAAGCGGCTGACCGAGGCGATCGACGGCAGGGCCTCGCCACGGAAGCCGAGGGTGCGGATGTCGGTCAGGTCGTCGTCGGGCAGCTTGGAGGTGCAGTGCCGCTCGACCGCCAGCGCCAGTTCCTCGCGCGTCATGCCGACGCCGTCGTCGACCACCGAGATGAAGGTGCGCCCGCCCTCTTTCAGGGTGACAGCGATGCGATGCGCGCCGGCGTCGATCGCATTCTCGACCAGTTCCTTCACCGCGCTCGCCGGGCGCTCGACCACCTCGCCCGCGGCGATGCGGTTGACCAGCGTCGATGGGAGACGCCTAAGGGCTTGATGGGGTCGCGCGCTCATGGCGCGGCTACTTTACGCCCGCACCCTTTGGGAAAGATAGCCGGCAAGATCCCCTAGGGATCCGCGGTGACGCCGACCGGCTTGCCGACGACGATCGTAAGCAACGCCTCGTCGTGCAACAGGCGGCGGGCCAGCCGGCGGACATCGTCGATCTTTACGGCAGCGATCAGCGCCGCGCGCTTGGTGAGATGGTCGGGCGACAGATTGTCGATCTGCATGGAATGCAGCAGCCCGGCAATGGCGCCCGACGAATCGAGCGATATCGCCAGCGCCCCGGTGAGATAGGTCTTGGCGTCGGCAAGCTCCTGCTCGGTCGGCCCCTCGAGGCGCAGGCGCGCCAGTTCGTTCTTGATCACGCGGATCGCCTCGGCGACGCGCTCGTTGGCCGACGCCGTCGACATCACCAGCAATGCCGCGCGCTTGTAGACGCGCAGCGAGGAGGAGGCGCCGTAGGCGAGACCGCGCTTCTCGCGAACCTCGCTGAACAGCCGCGACTGCTGGCCGCCGCCGCCCAGGATGTGGTTCATGGCGAGCGCCGCATACCAGTCGGGGTCGTCGCGCTGCACGCCGGGCAAGGCCATCAGCACCGTGCTCTGAGGCACCGGACGCTCGACAACGATGGTGCGGGCCTTGGTGGGCGGCGTCCATTCGGGCGGCAGCGCGGGCGGCGTGCCAAGCGGCAGGCTGCCGAAGGCACGGTCGAGCAGCCGGGCAAGGTCGGCTTCCTCGATGTCGCCGACCGCGGCAACGACCAGGCCGGAGCGCAACAGCAGCGCCGCCGCGCGCTGCTTAAGGTTCTGCTGGGTGATCTTCTTGAGATCGTCGGGCGTGCCGTCGGGATCCCTGGCATAGGGATGGCCCGCAAACTCGGCCTCCATCAGGGTGCGCGCGGCGACCGCGTTCGGCCGCTGGTTCGCCTGGTTGATGGCGGCGATGGTCTGGGCGCGCCGCTGCTCGATCATGTCGCTGTCGAAACGCGGCTCCGTGAGGGCCAGCCGCAGAAGCTCGAAGCCTTCCTCGCGGTTGGCCGACAGCACGCGCAAGCTGCCGCCCACGCGATCGAGCGAGGCGCTGAAGCTCACCGAAGCGGCGGCATCCTCCTGGCGCTCGCGGAAAGCGTGTGCGGTAAGCGATCCCGCTCCATCGGTCAGGAGCGTGGTCATGAGGCTGGTGACGCCGGAGAGGTTCGCTGGATCCGACGCCGTGCCGCCCGCGAAGGAGAAGGCGATCGACAAGGCGGGCGCGCTCTTGTCCTGCACCAGCCAGGCTTTCACGCCAAGCGGCGTGGCGACGGTCTTGATGTCGACCGCGCCGGCGACGGCGGGCAGCCAGAGCAGCGCCAGCAGCAGCGCAGCGAGCAGACGACGAACGAGCGTCACCGCATGCCTTCCTGCGGCGTCAGCACCGAGGTGACGAGCCCGTCGGGCCGCCAGACATGGCGGGCGGCGGCGACGACAGCAGCCGGCGTGACCGCGGCGATGCGCTGCGGCCAGGCGTCGATATCGGCCACCGTGCCGCCGATGCCGAGCAGGCTGCCGTAGATGCGCGGGCCGTTCTGCAGCGAATCCTGCGAATAGATCGCGGCCGCGAGCAGCTGGTTCTGTGCCCGCTCGACCTCCTCGGCCGTCACGCCATCGTCGATCAACTTGCCCAAGAGGCCGCCGACGGCGCTCTCGATCTCGGCAATCGGCGTGTTCGACGCGGGGTGAACGCCGAGATCGAACGAGGTGAGACCGAGACTGGCCGGACTGTAGGAGGCCGATGCGGAGAGGGCGAGCTTGCGCTCGTCGACCAGGCTCTTCCACAGCCGGCTGGTCTCCGCTCCGCCCAGCAGGCGGGCCAGCACCTGTAGGGCATAGGCATGTTGCGTCTCGCCCTTGAAGTAGGACGGTGCCAGATAGTTCCGCGACCAGCGCGGCTCGGCGACGCGCGCATCGGCGCGCGCGACGCGCTGCGGCAGGTCCGAGGCGCCCTCTGACGGACGGCGGCGCGGCTCGATCTTGCGGCTTGGGATCGGCCCGTAGTGCTTTTCGGCGAGCTTGCGCACCTGATCGCTGGTGGTGTCGCCGGCCACGATCAGCACCGCGTTGTTGGGCGCATACCATTTCGTGTAGAAGGCGATCAGGTCGTTGACGCTGAGCCGCTTCACGTCGTCGACATAGCCCGAGATTGGCATGCCGTAGGGCTTGTGGCGGCCGAACATCAGCTCCTGCACCGCCTCGCCGAGCAGCGCGCCCGGCGAGTTCTCGATGCGCATGCGGCGCTCTTCCAGCACCACCTGGCGTTCGGGGATCAGCTCCTTCTCGGTGATGCGCAGGTTGGCCATGCGGTCGGCCTCCATGCGCATGACCATCTCCAGCCGGTCGGGCGAGACGATCTGATAGTAGCCGGTCGTGTCGAAGCTGGTGTAGGCGTTGTCGCGGCCGCCGTTCTTGGAGACGATGCGCGAGAACTCGGTGGGCCCCACCGTCGCCGTGCCCTTGAACATCATGTGCTCTAGGAAATGGGCGATGCCGGTCTTGCCGTAGACCTCGTCGGCACTGCCGACCTTGTAGACCACAAGCTGGTTGACGATCGGCGCGCGGCTCGACGGCAGCACGACCACCTGCAGGCCGTTGGGCAGGGTGAAGAAGTCCGAGCGCCGCCGGTCGACCGAGAACAGCTTGGCGAGCGCAGGCGGCGACGAGGCGATGGCGCCGGCCGCAACGAGTCCCGCAAGGGCAGGGCCGCCGCTCAGCACGCGGCGGCGCGAGATCCCCGCCGGACTCAGAAGATGCCTTCGAGCAGGCCGCGCTGGCGCCGCTTGATGGTCGGTGTGGCGCCCGAGGCGGGCTGACCGGCGGCCTGGGCGTCGCGGATGCGCTGCTGCTCCTTGCTGGGATCGACCACCACGCCGCTGGGGCGCGGATCCTGCCAGAAGATCAGGCTGTCGATGAACGACTTGTCGTTGTCGTTGATGGTCTTGGTGTCCTGGTTGACCCGGCTGCGGATATTGGGGTCGGCGGCGCCGCCGCCGGCCTTCTGGACCAGCGCCTGCTCGGCGCTGGTGCGGCTGGCGCTCTTGTCCTGGCCGGTCAGCACCTGGTTGCGCTGCGGCCGGGCGGCGAGCGCCGGCGACAGCGCCTCCTTGGCCTGGTCGGCCGGCGTCACTTCCTGCGGTCGGGGCTCACCGGGGCGCGGCGGGCGCAATTCGGCATTGGGCGGCATGGTGAGCGGCGAGTGGGAAACGATCTTGAACTCGTCGGGCGACACCTTCTTGCCGCCGCCCAGGTTCTCGAAGGCACTGCAGCCGCCCAGGGCGAGGGAGCCGAGAGCAAGGAGAGTCGCCGGTATCAGGAGCGTCCGTCGCATCGTTCGTCCTTCGGTCTTGTTCTTGTGTTCACTCATCACGGCCGCATCAGGGCGCACGTTGTCTTTCGCCGACCAGGGAATCGATGAGCATCAGCCCGACGCCGACAACGATCGCCGAATCGGCAATGTTGAACGCCGGCCAGTGCCATTGGCCAATATGGAAATCGGCGAAGTCGAATACCGCTCCCCACCGGGCGCGGTCGATAACATTACCGATGGCGCCCCCCATGACAAGGCCGATGCCCCACGCGGTGAGCGGCCGGTCGGTTCGTCGCAGCCACAGGAACAGGCCGATGCAGACGGCGATCGCCACCCCCGACAGCACCCACGGCGGCAACGCCCTGTCGCCGCCCATCAGGCCGAAGCTGACGCCGACATTCCACACCATCACCAGCCGGAAGAAACCGTCGATCACCGGCACGGTGGCGCCCGAGTTGGAGAGGTATCCCAGCAGCAGCTGCTTGGAGAGCTGGTCGGCGATCAGGGTGATGACGACCAGCACCATCGCTTGTCGGTCGATGCGGCGCATCACAACGCGTCCTTCATGAGCCCACCGCTCCTTCACAGCGATGGCAGAGCAGCGGGTGCTTGGCCGATTTGCCGACCTCCTGCAGAACCTGCCAACAGCGCGCACATTTCGTGCCCTCGGCCAGGATGGGCGCCACGCCGACGCCGGGCACGTCGGGGAGCTTGAAGTCGGTCGCGGCCGGCTCGGCCTCGATCAGCTGGCCACCCGAGGTGATGCAGAGCTCGACGAGGTCGAGGTCCTTCATCGCCGCGATGTACTCCTTGCTGGCGTGGACGTGCGGTGCGGCCTGCAGGCTCGAGCCGATGCGCTTCTCGGCGCGTTCGAGTTCCAGCGCACCGGTGACGACGCGGCGCAGCGCCCTCACCGTCTTCCACTTCTCGCCCAGCGCCGCATCGAGCCACGCCGTCGGGATCTCGGGATAGAGGCGCAGATGAACGCTCTCCTTGGCGCCGTCGGGCACGTCCTTGGGCCGCGCCAGCCACGCTTCCTCGGCAGTGAAGCAGGTGATGGGGGCAAGCCACGCCGTAAGGAAGGAGAAGAGCTCGGCCATCACGGTGCGCGCGGCGCGGCGGCGCAAGGCTGTGGTCGCGTCGCAGTAGATCGCATCCTTGCGGATGTCGAAATAGAACGCAGAGAGGTCGACGGCGCAGAAATTGTGCAGCTCGGTCGCGATCTTGTGGAAGTCGAAGTCCTCGACCGCCGGCCGGAACGCGGCATCGAGCTCGGCCAGGCGATGCAGCACCCAGCGCTCGAGCTCGGGCATGTCGGCATAGGCCACCTTCTCCGCCGCCGAGAAGCCGGCGAGGCTGCCCAGGAGATAGCGCAGCGTGTTGCGCAGGCGGCGATAGGCCTCGGCCTGGTGCTTCAGGATCTCCGGGCCGATGCGCTGGTCCTCGGTGTAGTCGGTGCCGACCACCCACAGGCGGAGGATGTCGGCGCCATATTGGTCGCACACCGTTTGCGGCGCGGTGATGTTGCCCAGCGACTTGGACATCTTGCGGCCCTGCTCGTCTAGCGTGAAGCCGTGCGTCAGCACGCCGTCATAAGGTGCGCGACCGCGGGTGCCGCAGCTCTCGAGCAGCGAGGAATGGAACCAGCCGCGATGCTGGTCGGAGCCTTCGAGATAGAGATCGGCCGGCCACTTCAGCTCGGGATTGCCCTCCAGGGTGAAGGCATGCGTCGAGCCCGAATCGAACCAGACGTCGAGGATGTCCTTCACCTGCTCGAAGTCCTCGGCCTTGTACTTGTTGCCGAGGAAGCGCTCGGGCGGGCTTTCGAACCACACATCGGCGCCCTCGGCACGGAAGGCGTCGACGACGCGGCCCATCACCTCGGGGTCACGCAGCGGCTCGCCGGTCTGCTTGTTGACGAACACCGCGATCGGCACGCCCCAGGCGCGCTGGCGCGACACGCACCAGTCGGGCCGCTGCTCGATCATGCTGCGCAGGCGATTGTAGCCGGCGCGCGGCACGAAGCGCGTGGCATCGATCGCCGCCAGCGCCTTCTCGCGCAGCGTGCCGCCGATCTCGGCGATCGGCTTGTCCATGGCGATGAACCATTGCGGCGCATTGCGGAAGATCACCGGCGCCTTCGACCGCCAGGAATGCGGATAGCTGTGTCGGATGCGGCCCGAGGCCAGGAGCTTGCCCGCCTGGTCAAGCGCCGCGGTGACGGCCTTGTTGGCGTCGCCCTTCACGCCCTCGGAGGTGTAGACGCGCTTGCCCGCAAACAGCGGCACATGCGGATAGTAGCTGCCGTCCTCGGCCACCGTGTCCGGCACTTCGACGCCGTTGGCCACGCCCAGCTCATAGTCGTCGGCACCATGGCCCGGGGCGATGTGCACGAAGCCCGTGCCGGCATCGGCGGTCACGAAGCCGGCCGGCAGCAGGCGGACGTCGAAGTCGTAGCCTTGGCCGCGCAGCGGATGGGCCGCGATCAGGCCTTCAAAGTCCTCGGGCACGACGTCGCCCAGCACCTTGGGTGTGAACTTCGCTTCCTCGGCGACGGCGCCGACCAGATCGCGGGCCAGCACCATCTTCTCGCCGACCCTGGCGCGGCTGCCCTCGCCCACCGCCGCGACCTCGACCAGGACGTAGGCGATATCCGGACCGAAGGCCATGGCGCGGTTGCCCGGGATGGTCCAGGGAGTCGTTGTCCAGATCACCACCGAGGCGCCGTCGAGCTTGCCACCCTTCGACTTCACCACCGGGAAGCGCGCATGGATCGTGTCCGATGTGTGGTCGTGGTACTCGATCTCGGCTTCAGCGAGCGCCGTCTTCTCGACCACGCTCCACAGCACGGCCTTCGAGCCCTTGTAGAGGCCGCCGTTCATCAGGAACTTGCCGAGCTCGTTCACGATCACGGCCTCGGAATTGTAGGCCATGGTCGAGTAGTAGTTCTCCCAGTCGCCGTCGACGCCCAGCCGCTTGAACTCCTCGCGCTGCACGCCGATCCAGTGGTCGGCGAAGGCGCGGCATTCGCGGCGGAACTCGCCGACCGGGACGGCATCCTTGTCCTGGTTCTTGGCCCGGTACTCCTCCTCGATCTTCCATTCGATCGGCAGGCCATGGCAGTCCCAGCCCGGCACGTAGTGGCTGTCCTTGCCCATCATCTGCTGGGTACGGCTCACCAGATCCTTCAGGATCTTGTTGAGGGCATGGCCGATATGGAGGTTGCCGTTGGCGTAGGGTGGGCCGTCATGCAGGACGAACTTGGGCCGGCCCTTGCTCTCGCTGCGCAGGCGCTGGAACAGCTTCATGTCCTGCCAGCGCTTCAGGAGCTCCGGCTCCTTCTTGGGTAGACCGGCGCGCATGGGAAAGTCGGTCTTGGGCAGGAAGACACTGGATTTATAGTCGGTTGTCACAAGAAACTCGGTGCGGTTGGAGCGTGGGAAACCGCCGGAAATCAGCGGTCGCAAACAGGCAGGACGACCCGGCCGCGGTCAGCGGACCGGGCGGATAATTCGCTCCTGGAGGGCCCCGATGGACATGAGGCCGGCAATCTATGGACGAGGGTCGGAGGGGTCAAGGCGACCCGTTCCGCATTTCCCGCATTTTCCGCTACCCCTCTGCCGGCGGCGCACCTCGGCGAATCGGCCTTTGGCCGCTGGTTCAGGTGTCGATCGGCACGACATATTATAACTTAAGTGTGCAACACACTCAAGCACTGCGGTGAGAAAGATAGCTCATTGACCGGTGCGCCTACCCGTCTGGCTCGCCGTTAATCCGTCTGCCTGAGCCACACGCCGACGGCCAGATACAAGGAACCCAGCAGGATCGTGAACCAGCCGATGAGCCATACCAGCGCTGCCATCTCGAGGCGCGGCCACACGGCGAGGGCGAAGCCGAAGGCGATCGCGCCGATACCATCGAGCGCCAGGATCCACTCCCTTTCGACCGCGGAGCGCATCCCGAGGGCCGCCCATAGCTGCAGCGCGCCGGTGACGACGGCCCAGGCGGATACGATTCCCGCAAGCAAAGGTGCAACGGTTTCCGGGCTCGCGAACACCGCTGCCGCACAGGCAATGCCTGCCGTCGCCACCAGGCCCAGGACCAACCGCGGCGTGCCGGCCCTGCCCGCGATGGCGGCGCCCGCAACCACGCTGCCGTCGACCAAAGAATACCCGCCCCACAGCATGGTGAGGACACCGAGCGACAGGCGCGGCCACAGGAAAATGAGCAGCCCGAAGGCTATCGCCGCCGCGCCCCGCGCGCACAGCAAGCGGCCGTAGACAGCCGCGGCGCCGAGCGGGAGCTCCGTGTCCGGCATGAGGGCCGGGCTCAGCTTGCGGCAGAACGCGCGCGACCGCGCAGCTTGAAGGCGAACACGAGCAACGCGACGCCGAACACGAGCGCATAGGCGCCGAGCCACCACGTCAGCACCACCGCGCCCGCCATCGGAGCAATGACGAGGATGATGCCGTAGACCAGCGAGGCGATCCCGCTCAACACCAGCCACCAGCGGCCGTCATCGACGCCTACCCGCAATGCCGCTGCCAGCATCAGGATGCCGGAGAGGATTGCCCACGCGGCGACGAGCAACACGAAGGTGAGGATAGTGACGCCCGGCCAGAAGAAGGCGACGGCCGCGATGGCGAAGTTGGCGAGACCTTCGAACACAAGCCAGCCCCAGCGCTCGCCGGCGCGCGCCGAGCGCACAGCGGCGACAATGCCGAACACGCCATCGGCGAAGGCATAGGCGCCAAACAGCAGCGCCAGCGACAGCATCGTGACGGCGGGCAGGAACAGGCATACCAGGCCGAACAGGATGCCGAGCACGCCGCGCACGGCGATCGCCCACCAGTTGTCCGCCAGCACGGCAATCAGGCGCTCATAAGGAGCGGTCTCGTTTGCGGGAAGGGTCGACTCGGTCATGCGGTCCTCCTTGGCGAACGGCTGGGCTCACGCGCGTCGCAGCTCGAGCGCCAGCGCAATCCAGCTGACACCGAAGAAAATCAGGTCGATACCGATGAAGAGGCCGATGGCCCACAGGCCGGAGAGAGGCCACTGCACCAGCAACAGCGCGCCAAGGCCGAGGGTGATGGCGCCATCGGCAGCTTGCCAGCCCCACCCGGGCGCATGAACGAACACCGCCACGAGCAGACGGGACAGGCCCCCGACCAGGAAGAATGCGGCCATGAAGAGCGTCAGCGTCTCGGCACTGGCGAGCGGCTTGCTCACCAGCAGGACGCCCACGACCCCGAACAGGATGGCCATCATGAGATGGGAGAAGAACCCTGCCCAGGCGCCCACCAGGACCGCCTGAGCAATCTCGATGGCGCAGGCGAGCAGCAGCAGCCAGCCGAAGAATACCATCGTCGCCAGTGTGGCGGTGAAAGCGCGCCCAACGGCAATCAGACCCAACACTGAAAGCGCGATGCCGAACGCGAGAAACCAGGGCCAGGAGTGAGCGATCTCCTGCGGCATCGCGACAACGAACGTCTGGATGTTGCCCATGGCAGGCGACCTCCGAGCGGTTGACTGCGATGCAGGTTAGCCTGACCAAAGTTCCCGACGTTGATTTGGATCAAAACCGCGCGTTCGTTCTCCATGTAGCAATGCAGGCAGGTGGAGAAGCGACATGTCCAAGTCTCGCGCGAAGCCCGGAACGCTTACCTTCAAGGTCACGGGCGATGTCAGGGTTCGTGCAGATCTGCAGCAAAGCCGGGTGGTGATTTCCTTCGTCAGCGAAGACGGCAAGGTGATCAACCTGGAAAGCGGCTACCAGACGCTCGAGCGAATCCACCAGGAAGTGACCAAGCAGCTGGCGATTTGAGTCCTTTATCGGTTTGTCGGGAAGAACGGAGGGATCATGGCACAGCAGAGTAGCCTCCACGCCTATCTGGAGTGGACCAAACAACGAATCGACGAGATGGATGCCACTCTGGCGTCGATCGAGGCCCAGGGGACAAAGGCCAACGCTGCCGTGGTGGCCGATCTCGAGAAGCGACGCGCCGAATTCAAGGCCAAGGCCAAGGAGGGCGCAGCCGCCGGCGAAGCTGCGGCGCGCAGTGCACAAGCCCAGCTCGAAACGCAGTGGAACGCTTTCGAAGCACAGGTGAAGACCTATTTCGAAGCGGCCGGAAAGCAGTTCGAGCAACGTCAGAAGACCTTCGGGGAAATCGCGGCCGCGCAGACCAAGGCCTGGCGCGGCGCAACGGACCGGCTGCGCGAGGAAGCCGCGAAGGCCGCCGTCGCACGACGCGCGGAGCTCGATGCCGCGATCGAGCAGGTGAAGGCACAAGGTGCCGAGGCCGAGGCGCAGCTGCAGAAGCTGAAGCAGGCCGGCAGCGAATCCTGGTCGGCGCTGAGTGCGGCACTGGCACAGTCGCGGCAAGCCTTCGGCCGCGCCACGCGCGAGGCCTGGGATGCGGTCGCGCGTGCGACACCGCCGAAGTCGTGACATGCCGGCCGATGCCATCGTCGACGGCGAGCTGAAGGCGTTGCGGGACCAGCTCGCCACCGCCAATCGTTCGACGGCCGCGCCGCCGGTCGAACCGCAGGCGACGGAGCAACCAGATACCCGTGCTCGGTGGATGGACCTGACGGACGAGGTCGAGCAGCTCCTGAAGGAGGCCGAGAAAGACGTCGCTGCCCATCCGCTTGCAAGTGTCGGCGCTGCCCTGCTGGTCGGGCTGTTGGTCGGCCTGCTGCTGGCACGACGCTGAGGAGGCGAGGATGATCGAAGGCTTCGTGCGCGACCTGCAGGCTCTGCGCAAGGCGGACATGGTGATCGGCAAGATCTGGCTGCAGGTTCTGCTGCGCCGGTTCGGACTTGCGCTGTTCGCGGCCCTGATTGCGGTGTTCGCGCTGGGGATGCTGAACGCCGCGGCGTTCCTCGGCCTGCAAGCTTCCGTCGGTCCGGTCCAGGCCGCGCTGGTGGTTGCTGCGGGCGATATCATCATCGCCGGCCTGGTCCTGCTGCTGGCCATGCGCACGAAGCCCGGCCCGGAAATCGAGCTGGCTCAGCAGATCCGAACGATGGCCCTTGATCAGCTGCAGGCTGACGCCGGTGCGCTGCGGGCCGGCGTCGCGCAACTGGTCCACAACCCATTGGACACGGCGGCCGAGAAGCTGCTGGTGCCGGCGGTGCTGTCACTGCTGCGCGGTCTGCGCACGCGCAAGCAGTCGCAATGATGCCGTGTCCGACGCCCCGTTCGCGTTAGCCGCCAAAACAAAAAGAAACCCGGGGGCAGAACCCCCGGGTTCTTTATGATCGAGCGCAGCGCGGGTTACGCCGCGAGCGCCTCCTTGGTCAGCGCCCAGGCCTGCTTCAGCTTGGCGGCGCGCTTTTCGTAGTCGGTGCGGATCGCGGCGATCCGAACCCTGATCTTCTCCTTGGCGTCGGCATGCGCCTGGCCGATCTGGGCTTCGAGAGCGGCAATCTTGGCCTTCGCTTCCTTGTCGAGCGCCTCGAGCCGGGCCTCGACCCGCCGTTCGGCCCGCTCGACATTGCCCTTGGCCTCGTCCAGCTTCGTCTTGAGCCGGGACTTGGCCTCGGCGCCAGCCTGCGCGTATTCGGCGCGAATCCGCTCGTAGTCCGCCTTGGCCGACGCGATCTCCTGGGCAACCTGCTCGTCCTCGAAGTCGGCCCGCCAGGTGCGCAGGATCGTGCCGCCGCAGGCTGCCATGCGAGCGTCCAACGGCGTCGTCCAGGTCTCGCCGATCTCGGCGACGATCGCCGTCTTGCCGCTGCCCAGCTCGGTGGCGACCTTGGTGATGAAGTCTTGTCCCACGCCGTAGCTGAAGAGGTCGTTGATACTTCCCACAGCGGCGCCGCCCACCATGCCGGCGAGCGCACCGACCGGCCCTGCGAGCAAACCGACAAAGCCGCCCACCAGGGCGCCTACTGCCGTGCCCAGCGGGCCGGGATCGGCCGCATCCTTCACCGAGACAGTGCCTTTGGCGTCTCTCGCGATCACGGCCATGCCGTAGAGCGTCAGACTTCCTTCGGCGTGGAGTTCCTTCAGCGCGCGAACTCCTTGATAGGCCTTGCCCTCGCCAGGGAACACGATGACGACGAATTTGCTCATGATGCTTTCTCCTTCCGACGACATCGCGGGAAGCATCGTGCCCCCGCGAGAGATTGCCTTGACTCATATCAAACGGGATCGACGATTCGGCCTCCTGACTTCTGGACGCGTTCGAACGTGCGGCTGCTGCCGATCGTGGCGCCGCCGCCCACACAATGGCGCAGGGCATCGAGCGCCTGTCTGGCGCCAGCCTCCTCGAGATCGACGGTCGCGCCGCTATCGAACCCTGCAGATGAGTCCCGACGCGACGCCAGCAACTTGAACCGCAGGACCATCGTTTCGCCCGCGCGCATGGCATCGATCAGGCGGGCCGACAGTCCGGGCAAGCCACCGTCGAGTTCGTCGGCCAACACGACGTGGTCTTCTGCGAACATCACTGTCATCGAATAGTCGCGGCCGTCGATCGAAATGCCTGCCCGTGGCTCGTCGGCGAGATCGGAAGCCAGCACGCCGATGGGGGCCAGGCGTCCGGCATCGGAGAGATAGAGCTGAAGCTGCAGGACCGTGCCTCTGCCCGTCTGCTCACAGCCGAGCACGACCGTGTCGATGTTGACATCCGTGGCCATCGGCTCAATGGCCGCGTAGCTCGGCGCGTCGACGCCTTGTTCGATTTGCCACCTCGTCTGATCGATGCGGTCGTGAGCGCTGGCAACGGCGGCAGCGACGACGAACGTCGCCGCCTGCATCATCGTTCGGGTCCAGCGCCTCGATATGACCAGCGACATGGCGGCGCCCTTTACCGTGCGGTGCGCCGGATATGGTCCAGATCGCTCCTGCAAGTGATGCTGAACTCGAGGAAGGGATCGGGCTCGGGACTCTTGGCCAGTGCCTGCGTCGCAAGCTGCCGCAGCTCGACACTGGGCTGCAGCGAGATCTCGACGAGAGCCCGCACCACGGCCTCGGCGCCGGCGACGACCTGCTGCGGAGCGAAGAGGCGCATGCGGTTGATCAGGCCGATCAGATGCTGCTCCTCGCGGCCGAGCTCGATCCCATCATGGGTGTAGGCGTTCAGCAGGATCTTCGAGGCATTTTCCAGGAAGTCGGTGTAGACCGTCTCGCGCCTGGCAATCTCGTTGGCGACGCGCTGCAGCCGTTCCTCGGCGCGCTGATTGTAGACGGCGACCGCGAGCGAGGCGCCGCCGCCGATCAGGGCGCCGACCAGACCCGAGACCTGGGTCAGGACGGCAGCAAGATCGAGAGACATGTCTCCTCCCCTTCCCGACTGTCGGCGACCTGTGGCGCCGGAACACGGAACCAGATGACGTACAGCGCCGGCAGGAACACGAGGGTGAGAACCGTGGCGACCGCGAGACCGCCCATGATCGCGTAGGCCATGGGCCCCCAGAAGATCGTTGGCGCGATCGGGATCATGCCGAGGATCGCGGCGGCCGCCGTCAGCAGGATCGGGCGGAAGCGATGCATGGTGGCGTCGACGACAGCCTCCCAGGCGGCGCGTCCCCGCGCGCGTTCATGCTCGATCTGATCGATCAGGATCACCGAGTTGCGCGCGATCATGCCGACCAGAGCGAGCACCCCCAGCAGCGCGACGAAACCCAGAGGCTTGTTGGCCACCAGCAGGGCCGCAACAACTCCGATGAGGCCGAGCGGCGCCACGCTCAGGACCAGGAACAGGCGGCTGAAGCTCCTGAGCTGGATCATGAGCACCGTGAGCATCAGGACCAGCATCAGGGGCACGACGGCGGCAACCGACACCTGTCCCTTGATGCTTTCCTCGACCGTTCCCGCGGTATCGATGCGGTAGCCGTATGGCAGGCCGGTGTTCAGGGCCTCGATCCGAGGTGCCAGGGCCTGCACTACCGTCGCGGCCTGTGTGCCTGGCACCACGTCGGCCTGCACTGTCACCGTGGGCTTGCGGTCGCGCCGCCAGACCACGGGATACTCCTGACTGTACTCGACTTCGGCGATCTGGCCGAGCGGCACCGTCTTTCCATTGGGCAGCGGTACCTGCAACGTGCGGATGGTCGACAGCGACATACGCTGGTCGGCGGAGGCGCGGACCACGACATCGACGAGATGGATGCCGCTGCGCAGCTCCGTAGCGGTGACTCCGCTCACGACGGTGTTCAGCGACTGGGCGAGGTCGCGAGAGCTCAGCCCAAGCAGGCGCGCCTTGTCCTGGTCGACGCGGATGCGCACGGTGCGGGCGGGCTCCATCCAATTGTAGTTCACGTTGGCAGCGTCGGGATTCCCACCCACGACATCCGCGACCTTGAAAGCGATGGTGCGCACCTGCTCAGGCCGCGGTCCACTCACGCGGTACTGCAGCGGCCAACCCACCGGCGGGCCGAGCTCCAGCGGATAGACGCGGGCAATCACGTTGGGAAAGTCGCTGGCCAGTGCCTTCTCCAGCTTGGTCTTCACCCGCTCGCGCTCCTCCAGTCCCTTGGTGACCACCACCGCCTGGCCGAAGAAATCGTTGGGCAGCTGCACGTTGAGCGGCAAATAGAAGCGGACCGTGCCCTGGCCCACATAGGTGCTCCAGTGGTCGACGTCGGCATCGCCCTGCAACAGCGCGTCGAAGCGCGCCGCCACATCGCGGGTGGCGTAGATCGATGCGTTTTCCGGCAGTTGCAGGTCGACCAGCAGCTCGGAGCGGTCCGAGGAGGGGAAAAACTGCTGCGGAACCCAGCGCATGGCGGCCATCGAGAGGGCGCAGATCGCAAGCGTGGCGCCGAGCGTGACCCACCGCCAACGCATCGCGACCTCGAGGAACCGGCGGAACGTGCGCAGGATGGGACCGGGCTCCTCGGAATGCGCCGCCTTGGGCTTCTTCAGGATCCAGACACCGAGCAAGGGCGAGAAGACCACGGCGACCACCCACGAGGCGAGCAGGGCAATGGCGACGACGGCGAAAATCGAGAAGGTGTATTCGCCTGCGGCACTGCGCGCGAACCCGATCGGCACGAAGCCGGCCACGGTCACGAGCGTGCCGCTCAGCATGGGAAAGGCGGTCGAGGTGTAGGCGAAGCTCGCCGCACGCTCCTTGTCATCGCCACGTTCGAGCCGCGTCACCATCGATTCGACGGTGATCATGGCGTCGTCGACCAGGAGCCCGAGGGCGATGATCAGCGCACCGAGGGAAATGCGCTGCAGGTCGATCCCCGTGAAGCCCATGACGACGAATACCGTGGCCAGAACCAGCGGAATCGAGAGCGCCACCACCGCGCCGGCGCGCACGCCGAGGCTCAGCAGGCTGACACCCAGCACGATGGCGATGGCCTCCCACAGCGCCTCCATGAACTCGTCGACCGCGTGCTCGACGGTGACGGTCTGGTTGGCCACGAGCACGGGCTCGATGCCGACCGGCAGGTTCTCGGTGATGCGCGCCATCGCTTGGGAGATGTTATGGCCGAGCGCCATGATGTCGCCGCCCTTGCGCATGGCGATGGCGATGCCGATGCCTTGCCGGCCGTTGACCCGGAACATCGGCTGCGCCGGGTCGACAGGCCCTCGCGTCACACGCGCGATGTCGCCGAGGCGGATGATGCGGCCGTCCGACACGAAGTTGATGCCAAGGACATCCTTCTCCGACAGGAAGGCACCGGAGACGCGCAGCAGGATCTTCTCGTCCGCGGTCTGGACGATGCCGGCCGGGGCAACAGCGTTCTGGCTCTTGAGCGCGTCGATCAGCTTCGAGCGATCGATGCCGAGGCCGGCGAGGTTTTCCTGCGAGAACTCGACATACACGCGCTCGTCCTGCGCTCCCAGGATGTCGATCTTGGAGATGTCCGGCAGCTCGAGCAGCTGCTTGCGGACGTCATGCACGTAGTCGAGAAGTTCCCGGTCGCTGAAGCCGTTGGCCGTGAAACCGTAGACGATGCCGTAGGTGTCGCCGAACTCGTCGTTGAATCGGGGGCCCACCACGCCCCGCGGCAGAGTGCCCTCGACATCCTTCACCTTCTTGCGGACCTGGTACCAGATGTCCGGCACCTCGGCGGGAGGCGTCGAGTCCTTCAGGTTCACGAAGATGGTGGCGCGACCGGCGCTGGTATAGCTCTTCACATAGTCAAGGCTCGGCGTCTCCTGCAGCTTGCGCTCCAGACGATCGGTGATCTGCTCGAGCGTGTCCTCGACACTGGCCCCGGGCCATTCCGCGCCGACCACCATGGTCTTGACGGTGAAGTCGGGATCCTCGCTGCGGCCGAGCTTGAAATACTCGAAGACGCCCGCAATCAGGATCATCAGCATGAAATAGGTCACCAGCGAGCGGTGCCGCAGCGCCCATTCCGATAAATTGAAGCCTTTCATCAGCCGTCTCCCAGCAGGCGGACCTTCTGGCCCGGTCGCAGCATCTGGACGCCGGCGGTCACCACGACATCGCCCTTCTCCAGTCCGTGGGCGATGATGACAGCGGCAGGGTCGTATCGTGCGACGTCGACAGTGCGCAGCGAGACCGTGTCGGTCCCGCGATCGACCACCCACACGGCGGGGCGACCATTGCCCTCGGTAAGGGCGCTTGCCGGCACGGCAACGCCCTCCGGGGCGGGAAGCTTGACGCGCCCCGTGACGGTCGCGCCGAGCTTCATGCCGTCCGGTGGATTGTTGATGCCGACCTTCACCTGGAACGTGCGCGTCGCGGAATCGGCCTGCGGCGCGACCTCGCGCACATAGCCGGTAGCCCGGACCTGCGGATCATCGCCGAGCGCGACCACAACGACAGGGTCGCGCGGACCGGTCCGGATAAGCTGCTCGGGAATGTCGAACACGGCATCGAGCTTGGCGGTCCCCGCCACGCGCACGATCATCTGCCCCGCCTGGACCACCTCGCCGGCATCCGCGCCCGTCGCCGTGACGGCCCCTGGCCCGTCGGCGCGCAGGACCGTGTAACCCAACCGATCCTGCGCGATGCGCAGCTGCGCCTGAGTCGAATCGACCTGCGCCTGTGCCGTGCGTAGCGCCTCCTGGGCATCGTCGAACTTGGCCCGAGGGGTCCAGCCGTTCTTCAGCAGTTCCTGTTGCCGGCCGAATGTGAGCGTTGCCTGCGTCAGGGCCGCCTGCGCCGAGACGAGCGTCGCCTCGGCCGAGCGCAACGCGTTCTGTTCATCCTGTGAGTCGAGCCTGGCTACGACGTCACCCGGCGCAATCGTCTGACCGAGACTGGCGTGGCGCTCGACCATGCGTCCGCCGACGCGAAAGGCGAGATTGACCTGGTCCTTGGCGCGGATCTGGCCGGTGAAGGAAACGGTCTCGCCGTCGGCCTGCGCGTCGACGGTGACAGTGCGGACCGGACGCGGATCGGGTGTGCGCGCGACCTTTTTCTCGCAAGCCGCGACGCCGGCGGCCAGTGCGATCAAGGTGCCGGCGGTCACGACCGCGCGGAAACGGTGAATGGTCATGGCTCCTATCTCCTTGAAAAGAGCGTTACCGCGCATGGACGGCAGAAAGGCGCGCCGCCGCCTCGGCATGCCGCGCCGCCTCGCGGGGCGTGCAGCCGATGGCGCGCAACGTCGCCTGCACGATGTCGGGGATCGCGCCACCGTCGATTCGGCCCGCTGCGAGATCCTCCGCGGCCTGCCGACTGATCGAGGTGACGATGCGCGCAGCCAGCTCGACCGATGGCATCGCCAACAGATTTCCAGCCTGCGCATCGGCGAGGTCCTGGCGCAGGTGCGCCTGCATGGCATTGACCACATCGGGTATCGCCGCCGCCGCCCGAGCGACCAGGCGCGCCTGCGCCGGTGAGTGCGCGAGGTCACGAAAGAGCACTGTTGCCGCTGTGGCGATGCGCGTCAGCGGATGCGGAGCGGCCAGACGCGCCGGCTGCAAACGCCGATCGAGCTCTTCAGTCAGGCTCTCGCCCAACTCAGTTTCGAGCGCGGCAAGATCCTCGAAATGCACATAGAAGGTGCCCTTGGCCATGCCCGCGACCTGCATCACTGCATCCACCGTGACCGGGGCGGCCTTCGGCGCGGCGTAGCAAGTGCGCGCCGCCTCCAGGATGGCCGCCCGTGTGCGATTGCGCTTGGCCAGGCCGATCTCCGCCCTTCTCTCGAGATTCACTCTTGCCATGTGCGTCCTCCCTGCCTGGTCAGCGGCAATGCGAATGCGCTCTTGCGGACATCGCACTCCCTCATGGCCCTCTCCTATTCACCACCGTCTTGGGCGACATCGAAGATGAACACGCCGTCAGCCGATGACGGGCGCTCCAGCACCTCCGGATGGCGCAGCGTGCGCAACGTGTCGTGGTAGCCCGCGCGCCACCGCTCTTCTATGCTCCGGCGCGAGAACTCGTAGTCCTTCGAATCGCCTTCGTACTCTCTGGAGTGATAGATCAGCTGGATGAGGTTCCCGACCTTGCGCTCGCAGAGACCACGCAGGCGTGTTGCTTCGGGACTCGCGGCGAGCTCGGGTGGGAGCTTGGCAAGCAGCTCGGCCACCTGGTTCTTGAAGCGCTGCAGCTCCTTGAAGCGATGCGACTCAGCTCGCGTGCGGCTGGAATACTGGATTTCCTTCTGCCGGGTCGCCACGCGCGCCATGTTGCGCGGGAAAGCCCCGCGTGCATTCCAGAGGTCGACCTGGAAGACCAGCGTGTCCTTCGGCGGTCCGGCATCGACCATCCATCCGAGCGGCGTGTTCGAGACCAGTCCGCCATCCCAGTAGTGCTGGCCATCGATCTCGACGGGAGGAAAGCCCGGCGGCAGCGCGCCGCTGGCCATCACGTGCCGGGGCCCGATGCGGTGCGTGGTCTTGTCGAAGTAGACGAAGTCTCCGGTGCGTACGTTCACCGCGCCGATGCTAAGGCGCATCGGCCCCTCGTTGATGCGGTCGAAGTCGATCAGGCGCTCGAGAGTCTGCTCGAGGGGTGCCGTGTCGTAATAGCTGGTGGCGTCCATCGAACCATCCGCGCAGAGCCACGGCGATAGGGTGCGCGGCTTGAAGAAGCCGGGAATACCCGACCAGACCACCGACGCTGCCGAGCACTGGTTCAGCCAGGCACGCACAACGTCGCCGTTGAGGAAAGGAATGCCGCCGGCTCCGACGGCATGTGCTTCGTCTCTGTCGGCCGCGAGACCGGAACTGCCCAGCCATTGCGTCTGAGGAGAGCTCACGAGGTCCCAGAACTCGCGCAGTCTCGGAACCCGGGAGTCCGGGGGATTGCCCGCGATGATCGCCGCGTTGATGGCGCCGATCGAAATGCCCGCCACCCAATCGGGATGAAGATCCGCCTCGGCGAGCGCCTGGTAGACACCGCCCTGATAGGCGCCCAGCGCGCCACCACCCTGCAGTGCGAGCGCAATCCTTTCGAACGGAGGACGCGCGCCGCCGGCGCTTAAAGCGGTTGCTGGCTGAACGTCGAACATGAACGGGCCTCTAGTGACCATATTGTCAAGACGACTACATAGTCGTTATGACTTATTAGTCAATTCGACACCGTGGCTAAGGAGTGCGACATTTGAGCAGGCCGGACCGTCGTGCCGCGAGAACCCGAAAGCTTTTAGCTAAAGCTGCCCCGGGGCGCGCCAGTTGTTCGGCGTGATGCCTGGATACTTTGCCCTGACCCGATGCACGGACGCGCCGGGTGCCGGCGCCGGACTACACGCCACGCTGGCACGACTTCAGCTTGCGCGCCCTTCGACCGCTCCCGTTACGGGGTCGGCTGGGCCTCCAGCCATTGTTGCGCCAGGCGGGCGTCGCGGAAGATCTCCAGCGACCGCTCGGCCGACGCGAGCGCCGCAAACACCGTCGCATCGCCATAGCTCTTTTCCGTCGTGGCGACGATGGCGACCGGCCCGATCGGGCCGAAAGCGATGTAGGCGCGGATGCGCGCCCCCAGCGCCATGAGGTCGTCGTCGCTCAGGTTCGGCGTGGCCCGCGATACGTCGAACAACTTGCGGTAGGCCTGGAGCCCCTCCCGGAGCATGCCATCGAAATAAGCCTCGATGTCCGCCAGACGAAGGTCGCCCGCGGCGACCGCGGTCACGAGACGGTTCGGGTGGGATACGGTCCACTGCACCGGCATGGCTGATGACTAGCCCGAAGGCGGCTACGCCGCAAAGGTGAACTGGCTGCCGGTGGTGCACAGCACCAGGGCGCCCGGCATCTCCTTCTTCGCCAGGTCGATGAAGTTGGAGCCGCTGCAATGCATCGGGAAGATGTGCTGGATATCGAGCGTCTTCAGCTCGGCCATCACCTTCGCGAGATAATCCGGCGGCGCGGGCGCCAGATGGAATCCGCCGACCAAAGCGTAGACCTTGTCTATGCCGGTGATCTCCTTGGCCCGCCGAACGGTGTTGATGACGCCGCCATGCCCACAGCTCGTGATCACCACCAGGCCGCGACCCTTCACATTGTAGCAAGTGCCGTGCTCGTGCAGATGCTGATCGGGCTGCGGCTGGCCCGACAGCTCAGCCTCGGTGAAGTGATGATCGCCGTAACGGGCGGTGTCGCAACCGGCGCCGTCCTTGACGCCGAACTCGACGAAGGAGTTGGGCAGCACCCGCTCGATGCTCTTGCGCGGAACGACACCGGTCGTGAAGGCATGACCTCCGATGATGACCGGCGCTTCCGATGCGACGACCTTGAGCCGGGCCGCCTCCAGCTCCCGTCGGCTCAGCGTCCCGAATGGCGAGAAGCTGCCGTCCGGCAGGCGCGCGACGCGCCGACAGAAGGCGTCCTCGCCGCCGAGATAGAAGGGCAGCTCGGCCTTCATCTTTGACCGGTTCGTCTCCAGGAAGCCCGGCAAGCCGCCCCAGTGGTCGAGATGGCCGTGGCTCAGGATCATCGCGTCGATGGCGCCGAGGTCGACTCCCATCAACTCGATGTTGTTGTTCAGCACATCGGGCGTGAAGGCATAGTCGAGCAGGAACTGCTTGCGCTCGTCCCCCTTCTCGGAAACCAGGTGCAACGCCAGGCCCCATTCACTCTGCAGCGCCCGGCGGTACTTGCCGCCCGCCTGCAGCCGCGTCGGCTGGATACCGAGTCCCGCGATTTTCTGCTCGGGGATGAAGATGTCGTGAGCGCCGTCGACGATGACGCGGATCACCAGCTTGTCGACCGTCGGCGCCTCGATCCTGGGCACCGCCTGGCCGGCCGCGTTTCGCGCCAGCGCCGTGCAGGTCAAGGCCGATCCGGCGACCGCGGCCGAGCTGCGCATGAAAGTGCGACGGTCGAACGACAGAGTCATGACGATCTCCCCCAAGAGACACCCAACAAGCGTAGCGAAAACCAGGGGCCGGCGCATGGCCGGCTTTGGCGGCGAATGTGAGGAATCTCACTGTCCGGTCCCCTCCACCGGCGCATCATATCTGCGGGAAGGATTGGGGCTACGTCGATGTCGGGTGCTTGCGACGTCGTCAATGCCGGCGAGGGGTCGCCGGAGCACACCGCATTCGACACTTCGCGTAAGTGAAAGCCAAGTCCGTAGCCTGATATTGCGCGCACGATGTGCCGCGACTGGAGGGCAAGGTGTGGACCGATAGGAGCGTTGGCGCACGCGCTGCGTCCCACTGCGGACGGCTGCTCTACGTCATCATGCTCGTGGCGATTTGGATTTGTCCCGCGGCCGAGGCGCAGGATGGCGGGCTGAGTCCGACCTTGGCCAACATCAAGCGCACATCGACGGTGAGGCTCGGCTACCGCGAGAGCTCGCCGCCCTTCTCGTATCTCGACGAGTCCAATCGTCCGATCGGCTACAGTCTCGATCTGTGCCACGCGATCGTCGAGGACATCAAAGCCGCGATCGGCACGGCAAGTCTCAGGATCGACTACGTCAAGGTGACGCCCGAGACCCGCATCCCGGCCCTGCTGAACAACAAGATCGACTTCGAATGCGGCTCGACCACGGCGAGCCCCGACCGTGTGCGGCGCGTCGCCTTCTCACCAATGTTCTATGTGGCCGGCACCAGGCTGATGGTGCCCATGGGCTCGCCTGCATCCAGTATCGCCGATCTCAAGGGCAAGACGATCGTCGTCACCAGGGGCACGACCAACGAGCGGGCGATCGAGCGAGCCGACAAGAGATTGTCGCTCGGGATCGTCATCGTGGCGACGATGGACCATGAGCAATCGTACGACCTGTTGTCGGCGGGACGGGCCCAGGCTTTCGCCACCGACGATGTCCTTCTCTACGCGCTGATCGCCCGCCATGGCGCCCAGGACAAGTTCAAGGTGGTCGGCGACTACCTGAGCTACGACCCCTACGGCATCATGTTCCGCAGGGACGAGCCGCAGGTTGCCGACATTGTCGAGAACACGTTCCGCAGGCTCGCAACCAACCACGACCTGATACCGCTCTATCGGAAGTGGCTGATGGGGCGCCTGCCGACGGGAGAACAGCTAAACATACCGATGTCGTCGGAACTCGAGCACGCCTTCAAGGCGCTCGATGAACAGGACACCAACTACGACGCACGGCAGAGCAGCCAACGATAGCCCTCGGCGATCTCCCGGTGCGCTCAGCGGCCGGCCGCGACTCCGTAGCCGACCGTTGCCGCGATGGCGGTGAGGGCGGTACCCCAGGCGAGGTCGACCAGCGTGACCGTCAGGGGCCAGCCCCTCAGAGTGGCCTGGTTGGTCAGGTCGTAGGTGCCATAGGCGCAGAACCCCAGCACCATCCCATGGAATGCCGCCGTCGCCCAACTCTCCGCCCTGATAGCGGCGGACACGGCAAGGATCACGACACCGACGCCGTAGCCAAGGTAGAACAGAACCACGGGGCCGGGGCTGAAATGGGCGGCCAGGAGGGGCGAGAGACCCGGTTTGTAGAGCCGGCTGGTCATCACCGACAGCCACAGCACATCGAGGCCCACGAAAACGACGAGCACCGCAAAATAGGCAATTATGTACTGCTTCATGCCGGCAACCTCTTCCTCCCGCAAGTTACGCAGGCAGGGTTGCTTCGGATGACGCCAATGGTCGGAAATCAAGGCGGCGTTTTCGACGGCCACCACCCACCGGCAGTTAACGCGGCGTTCCACCACAGAGCGCAGAGCAAGAAAAATCCCGGATGCATGGCAGGCTCCTGCTGAAGCCGAACAGCGTTTTCCTCGCCTGCCAACGAGGGATGTCGACGATTCGTTGTGGCTTTCCGATCCCGACGCCTGCCGCCCGGCAACGCAACGTGAAGGCCAGGTCACGGTGATGCCACATCGCCAAATATCTCCAAGGCAGTGCGCTTTATCACTCCGACCCAGGAACGGCCTTGTTAGTCTGACCCGAGCAGAGTCGCCCAGCCTCCGCTTAGTGATCAATAGCGTCGTGCAATTCAGCGAGGAGGCAGTGATGCCGCGCTTTGCATGCTTGTGCCGTTTGATCGCGTCGCTGACCGTCGTTCTGACTTCATTGACGACGGTTCTTCCCGCGCTGGCGCAAGGCTGGCCCAACCGTCCGCTCACGATGGTCGTTCCCTATGCGCCAGGCGGTTCGACCGATGTGATCGCGCGCCTGATCGCACCCAAGCTCGCCGCGGCCCTCGGCCAGCCGGTACTCATCGAAAACATGGCGGGGATTGGTGGTATTGCCGGCGTCTCGCGCGTCGCAAAGGCGGCACCGGACGGCTATCAGTTTGTGGTCGGCAACGTCGGAACGCACGCCCAGAACCAGTTCCTGTTCGCCTACCCGCCATACGATGCGGCGGCAGAATTTGCCCCGGTGGCCCTGCTGGTCGAGCAGGCAATGGTGCTGACGCTGCGACCTGATCTGCCCGTCGATAGTCTGGACGATTTCATCGCCTATCTGCGCGCCCATCAGGCGAGCATGAAATACGCATCGGCAGGGTTCGGGTCACCGACGCATCTCGCCTGCGCCTTGCTCAATGCCGCCCTCGGGACCGATGTCCGCCACGTCTCCTATGGCGGTGGCAGTCCTGCCAGTCGTGACCTGATGGCCGGAAAGGCCGACTATTTCTGCTCCAACCTGGCAGCCATCAAACCCCATATCGATGCCGGACGGCTGAAAGCGCCGGCGGTGCTGTCACGCGCGCGCGTTTCCGGATTGCCAAAGGTCCCCACCGCCCAGGAGCAGGGCCTCAAGGACTTCGAGGCGACGAACTGGCTGGCCTTGTTCCTGCCCGTCGCCACGCCGGAGCCGATCGTCGATCGGCTGAACGCGGCCACCGTGCGCACCTTGGCCGACCCGGCGCTGCGGGATCAGCTTCGCGCACTGGGCGGGGAACCTGTCACGGCGGAAAGAAACACCCACCAGCGCCTGCTTGCCTTTCTCACAGCCGAGAGAGCCAAGTGGAGCGGCGTCATCCGGACGGCCAACATCAAGCTCGAATGAGCCTCAGGATGTTCCGCGCCGCCTCGCCGTCGGCCGCGATCTGCGCCTTGAGCTGGTCGAGGCCGCCGAACTTCATCTCCGGCCGGATGAACTCGATCAGCCCCACGCGCAGCACCTTGCCGTAGAGGTCGCCCGAAAAATCGAACAGGTGGATCTCGAAGTTCTCCTTGAGCTTGCCGAAGGTCGGACGGCGGCCGAGGTTAGCCACGGCATCGCGCCAGTCTCCATCGACCAGCGCGCGCACGGCATAGACGCCGAAGCGCGGGCGCAGATGCTTACCCAGCGCCACATTGGCGGTGGGAAAGCCGATGGTGCGACCACGCTGGTCGCCGAACTCGACCTCGCCCTCGATTTCCCAGTGATGTCCCAAGAGCTCGGCCGCCTCGCTCACCCAGCCGGCGCGCAACGCCTCGCGGATGCGGGTCGAGGAATAGATCTCGCCCTCGCGCGTCACCGGATCGAGCACGGTGACGCCGAAGCCCCTCTCCCTACCCTTCTCGCGCAGCATCTCGACATTGCCGCCGCGGCGCGCGCCGAAGGTGAAATCGTAGCCGCACACGACATGGCGCGCGCCCAATCCCTTGAGCAGCACGTCGTCGATGAAGGCGTCGGGCGGGAGGTCGGCAAAGGCCTGATCGAAGCGCTGCGCCAGCACGGCCTGCACGCCGTACTGTTCGAGGAGCCGGAGCTTGGCGGGCAGCAGCGTCAGCCGGAACGGGCCCGTGTCGGGAACGAAGAAGCCGCGCGGATGCGGCTCGAAGGTCAGCGCCACCACCGGTGCGTTCAGCACCTTGGCCTGCTCGGCAGTGCGATCGAGCAGTGCCTGGTGGCCGCGATGCACGCCGTCGAAATTGCCGAGCGCCACCGCTCCGCCTTTCCATTGGTCGGGTATGGCCTGCCAGTGGTCGAACGACGGGATCATGCTTCGATCAGGCGGCGTCGCGGCGCGGCACCAGCACGGTCGCCTCGCCGTCGATCACCACCTTGTCGCCGTTGAGGCACTGGGTCTTGAGAGTGACGCGCCGCCGCTTGTCGTCGATCGCGGTGATGGTGGCGATGGCGGTGATGGTATCGCCCACGATCACCGGCGCCATGAAATTCAGGGTCTGGGAGATATAGACCGCGCCGGGGCCGGGCAGCTTGGTGCCGATCACCGTCGAGATGAAGGACGAGCCCAGCATGCCGTGGGCGATGCGCTGGCCAAAGCGCGTCGTGCGGGCGAAGCCGTCGTGCAGATGGATCGGGTTGGTATCGCCCGAGACGCCGGCGAACGCCATGATGTCGGCGTCTGTCACCGTCTTGCCGAACATGGCGGACATGCCAGGCTTCAGATCTTCTAGATAGAGGCCGTTCATGGCCGCAAAGGCATTCGTCACTTGTGTCGGTCTCCCCGCTCCTGGCGTCACTCGGGCGGCGCCCTCTTACCACGCAGCGGGGGCTGTGCCACAGTCGCATGAATGACCGTTCACACAGTGTCCGAAGCCGACCAGGTGGCATCGGTCCTGGCGCGTGCCGCCAGTCGGCATTTCGGCGGGCCGGCGACGATCGAGACGTTGAGCCGTGAATCGGGCGGTGCCTCACGCCAGACTTGGAGCTTCGACGCCGTGGTGGCGGGCAAGCGCCATGGCCTGATCCTGCGGCGCGATCCACCGACCACGACCAAGATTACCGACCGCCCGACGGCGGCGCTCGACCGCGCGACCGAGTTCGCGGTGCTGGCCGCCGCCTTCAAGGCCGGTGTCCGTGCGCCCGAGGTCCTGTTCCAGCTCACCCAAGATGATGGTCTCGGGGAAGCCTTCGTCATGCGCCGCATCGCCGGCACGGCGATTGCCCGCAAGCTCCTGCGCGACGCTCCCTATGCAAAGGCGCGTGGAATGATCACCCGTCAGTTGGGTGAGATCCTGGCACGCATCCACGCCGTCGATCCGAAAAGCCTGCCGCCGCTGGTCCATCGCGAGGCGGCCGACCACATCGCGGGCCTGCGCCGTGCCCTCGACGGCTTCGACCGGCCGCAGCCGGTGTTCGAGCTCGCGCTCTCCTGGCTCGAGCGGCGCAAGCCCGCGCCGATCGCCCGGCCGCTGCTGGTCCATGGCGATTACCGCACCGGCAACTACCTCGCCGACGAAGGCGGCGTGACGGCGATCCTCGACTGGGAGGGCGCCCATCTTGGCGACCCGGTCGAGGATCTGGGCTGGCTCTGCGTCAAGAGCTGGCGCTTCGGCGCCGTCGACAAGCCGGCCGGCGGCTTCGGCAGCCGCGAGGAACTGTGGGCCGCCTATGAAAATGCCGGCGGCGCCACCGTCGATCCGGCGCGCGCCCACTGGTGGGAAGTGTTCGGCACCGTGCGCTGGGGCATCATCTGCCACCAGCAGGCATGGCGGCATCTCTCGGGCGCGGTGAAGTCTATGGAACTCGCCTCGATCGGCCGGCGTGCGGTAGAGACCGAAGTCGAACTGCTGCAATTGTTGAAGGCCGGAGGCTAGTAAATGTCCGCGATCCGGCAGCACCACAATCCACCTCACCCTGAGGAGCATCGCGCAGCGATGCGTCTCGAAGGGTGGGCAACCAGCCCCGTTGTGGCCCACCCTTCGAGACGGCGCTTCGCGCCTCCTCAGGGTGAGGTATCGCCCTAGTGCCCCAAGACCGCCCCTCCGCCGCGGAGCTGCTGTCGGCCATCGCCGAATTCCTGCGCGAGGAGGCGACGCCCGCGCTCGACCGCGCCGAGCCGCGGCTCGGCTTCCAGATGCGGGTCGCGGCCAATGCGCTTGCCATCCTAGAGCGCGAGGCGCGGCTTGGCCCGGCGGCGGACGCCCGCGAGCACGAGCGGCTGCGGAACCTGCTGGGCCGAGACGGCACGCTCGACGAACTCAATCGCATGCTTGCGCATCAGCTCCGGACCGGCCAACGTGACGAACGCGACCCGGCGCTGATGGCGCATCTCAACGCCACCATCGCCGATAAGATTGCCATCGCCAATCCCAAGTGGAGGTGACGATGCCTGCAACGTTCGCCGATCGCACCGAGGCCGGCCGGCTGTTGGCTGCCGAGCTTGCCCCCTTCGCCGACCGCCGGCCGATCGTGTTCGGCCTGCCGCGCTGCGGCGTTCCCGTGGCCTACGAAGTCGCCCAGCACCTCGGCGCGCCGCTCGACGTCGTGCTGGTGCGCACCGTTCGCGCGCCGGACGACGAGCACCGCCTGTTGGCGACGATCCTCGAAGGCGATCCGCCCGAGGTGCGCATCGAGCCCGACTGGGAAAGCGCCAACGTCTCGCGCGGCTGGCTCGACGCCGAGGTGTGCGACGCGCTGGCCGAGATCCAGCGCCGCCGTCGGCGATATCGCGCCGGTAGCCGCCCGGTATCGTCGGCAGGCCGCGTCGCCATCATCGTCGACCAGGCGATCAGCGGCGGGCACGCCATGGCCGGAGCGCTGAGGCTGATACGCCAGACCAAGCCATCGATGCTGGTCGCCGCCGCGCCGGTTGCCTCGGACATCGGCGCCCAACGTTTTGCCAAGGCCGCCGACAAGATGGTGTGGCTGCATCGCGAGGCCGAGCTCGGCCCGCTCAGCCGCTACTACGACGAGCCGCGCCAGATCACCCACGAGGAGGCGCTGGACTGCCTGGCGCGAGCGGCCGAGGACGAGAGCTGAGCCTTGCGGCCGTCAAGCTTGACGGTCAGTTCACGCCACACCTAACGTTCGGCCATGGAGCGTGCCGTGCGGGGGATTAGCGTACTGCTCTTGGCAGTGTTGGCGCTTGCCGGAGCTGTCACTGGCGTGTGCGCACAATCAGCGGCCCAGCAACGGGAAGCCGCCGTCCTGAAAGCGCGTGCCGGCCAGATGGCCGAGGCGCAGGCGGCGTTGCGCGCCATGCTGGCCGCCGGCGTCGACGACGGCCTGGTCGCGATGGACCTCACGACGCTGCTGCAACAGGACGGCAAGTCGGCCGAGGCGGTGGCCGTCTTCGAGAAGGCCAACAAGGCCGATCCGCCCGACTACGCTCTGCTGGCGGCGACGCGCGCTTATCGCGATCTCGGTCGCTATGACGACGCGGCGCGACTGGCGCGCGAGGGCCAGCGCCTTTTCCCCGACGACACCGTCTGGCCGCTGGTGCTGTCGCTGGTGCTGAGTGACGCCGGACGCACCGCCGAGGCGCTCGAGGTGCTGCGCTCGCCGGCGGCGATGCGCGCTCCACCCGTCGAGCGCCTGACCGCCGAGGGTTATGCCTATCGGCGCGCCGGCCAGACCGGGGCAGCGCTGAAGGCCTATGGCGAGGCAATCAGGCTGTCGCGCGGCAACAAAGGCGTGCGCAACGAGGCGGCGGGCACGCTGCTCGACGTCGGCGCGCCCTGGGGTGCGGAGATGATCGCCGGCGCCACGCCGGCGATCGAGGCCGGGAAGGCGGGCGCGATGGTACGCTGGGGCGCGCAAATCCGTTCGCCCGACCCGGCCCGACGCTTCGAAGGCACCGATGCGGCGCTGGCCCGGCTCGACACCCTGCTCGCGACAGTGCCGGCCGATGACAAGGCGCTGCAGCGCCGTCTGCGGCTGGATCGGCTGGTGGCCCTGCGCGACCGCATGCGCATGAAGGAAGCGATGGAGGAAGCCGAGGCCCTGAGCGCCGACGGACCATTGCCTGCCTATGCCGATCAGGCCTACGCCGACGCGCTGCTTTACATGCGCCGACCCGCGGCGGCGCGCGAGGTCTATCGGCGCGTGCTCGCCGAATCGCCCAAGGATGTGCAGGCGCGCTACGGCGTGTTCTATGCCTCCGTCGATCTCGAGGATTTCACCACCGCGTATGCTACGATCGACGCGCTGGTCGCCGACGAGCCGATCTGGCGGAGCTACCAGAACGATCCGTCTCGACACGCCAATCCCGAGCGCGCCTATGCCGAGACCACGGCGGCGCAGGCGCGCTTGTACGGCAACCAGGTGGCCGAGGCCTGGGATCGGCTGATCCGGCTGAGCGATGCCGCCCCGGCCAATCCCAATACCCGGCTCGCGCTCTACCAGGCCGCCAACAGCCGCGGCTGGCCGCGCCGCGCCGAGGAGGAGGCCCAGATCGCCGCCAGCCTGGCGCCGCGCGATGTCGGCTCGCGAATCGCCCTGATCGAGGTTGCGATGAGTGCGTACCGCTTCGGCGAAGCTCAGCGCATGCTCGATGAGCTGATAGCGCTCTATCCCGAAGACCGCGCCGTGCAGAGGCTTACCAAGGACCTCGACGCCAAGCGCCGCTTCTATCTCGACGCCAAGGTGCAGCCCAGCAACTCCGACGGCGGTGGCGCCAATGCCTCGGGGCAGGCGATCGTGTCCGAGGCGCGCCTCTACTCGCCGCCGATCGCCGACAACTGGCGAGTCTTCGCCCTCGGCAACTATTCCAATGCCAGTCCGCCCGAGGGCTTCGTGCAGCTTGCCCGTGCCGGCGGCGGCCTGGAATACCGCACGGCCTGGCCGTGGCTGACGGCCAGCGTCTATCCGACGGCGTCGTGGGGCACGCTCAACAAGGCAGGTGGCGGCGCTACCGTCGACTGGTGGGTCACCGACCAGGTCGAGCTCGCCGCCTCGGCCGAGCTGTTCTCCATCGATACACCGCTGCGTGCGCTGCTGTTCGGCATCACGGCCGACGAGTATGCGGCCAAGGCGACCTATCGCTGGCACGAATCGCGCAGCGTGAGCGCTAGCTTCGCCTATCTGCCCTTCACCGACGGCAACCAGCGCTTTACCGGCGGACTCGTCTACAAGGAGCGCCTGATCAATATCCCGGGCTTCGACCTCACCGGCCGCGCCGAGGCCTACGCCTCGACCAACAGCCTGGGCGGCCTCACGAACTACTACAATCCCAGCCAGGACCTGTCGCTGACCGGCGGACTGCTGGCCGAGCATGTGCTGTGGCGGCGTTACGACGTCAGCCTGGTACATGCGCTCTCGGCCGATGCCGGCCTTTACGCCGAGCAGGGCTATGCCAACAACTGGATCGGGACGCTGACCTACGAGCAACGCTGGCGCTTCGATCCGCTGACCGAGTTCCGCTACGGCGTGCAGCTGATGCGCCGCGTCTATGACGGTTCGGTCGAGAATACGCTGGGCTTCATCATCGGCCTGCGCCAGAGGATATGACGATGCGCCGTCTCAGTTCATTGCCGGGAGCGCGGCACTCCAGTGCCGCTCGTGCGGCATTGCAACGAGCGAAGATGCGCCACTGGAGTGGCGCGCTCCCGGCAATGAGCGTCGTGCTCGTGCTGCTCGGCCATCTCCTCGCCGGCACCGCTCACGCCCAACCGGCGGGCCAGCGCTTCGTGTCGATCGCCTTCCACGATGTTGCCGACAGGGCCGACGAGCTCGATACGGACGCCGTCACAACCCGTGTCCTGACGCAGTTCTTCGACTGGCTGAAGGGCTCGGGCTGGACAGCGATATCGCTCGATGACGTCGCCGCCACAGCGCGCGGCGCGCGACCGCTGCCCGACAAGGCGATCCTGATCACCTTCGACGAGGGCTATCGCAGCCTCTACACCCACGTCTATCCGCTGCTGCAGGTCTACCGCTTCCCGATCGTGTCGGCGCTGGTCGGCAGCTGGATGGAGGGCCGGCCCGACGGCACCGTGCTCTACGGAGATCGCGTCGTGCCACGCCGCAATTTCCTGACGTGGGACGAAGCGCGCGAGCTGCAGGCCTCCGGCCTGGTCGAGTTCGCCTCGCACAGCTACGACCTCCATCGCGGCGTGCTGGCCAACCCCCAGGGCAACATGGTACCGGCCGCCATCACTTGGCGCTACGACCCGGCGACGCAGCGCTACGAGACCGATGCGCAGTATCGCGCCCGCATCCGTGCCGACCTGCAGCGATCGCGCCAGCAGATCGCGGCCAACCTGGGTCGCTCGCCGCGCGCCCTCGTCTGGCCATTCGGCCGCTACACCGGGCCGGCATTGGCGGAAGCCAAGGCGGTGGGCTTCAGCTTTGCGCTGACGCTCGAGCCCGAACCCGCCTACACCTCCGATCTCTTCGCCATCCACCGCTACTTCCCGGCGTTCAATCCCACGCTCGCAGACCTCGCGCGCAACCTGCGCTTCGACCCCGACTATCCCGCGAACCGTCGCGTCGCCTGCCTCAACCTCGATGCGCTGGCGGCTGCCGGTGCGGGGCCAGAGCAGGACACCGTGCTCGGCAGGATGATCGAGGGCGTGCGCAGCCTCGGCGCCAACGTGGCGGTCATCGACGGCCATGCTGGTCCGCTGGCCCCGGGCGCGCCATTGGGCGAGGTCTACTTCCCGAGCAGCTTGCGCCCGATGCGCGCCGACCTTCTGTCGCGCGCCGTCTGGCAGTTGCGTACCCGGGCCGGCGTCGATGCCTACATGCGCCTGCCGCTCGATGCGACAACGGCCTCGGTTGGCGAGGCGGCAGTGCCGACGCTGTTCGGCGAGATGCGTCGCCATGCGGCCGCTGATGGCCTTGCCGTTGAGGCGCCAGCGGCCGGTCGGCGCATCGTTGCGGACCTGCCGGGCGACATTCGCGCACGCCGCCAGGGCCTGGATCCCGCGACCCTCGACCTGTCATCGCGGCTCGCATTGTCGGCCTTTCGCGGCGCGGCGGCGATCGATCCGCGGCTGCGATTGATGCTCGTCGCGCCGGCCGACGGGTCGCCGCCCGACTGGGCGGACATGGCGATGCTCGGACCAAACGCCGATGCCTCGGCGACGACCGCTGTCGCCCGGCGCCTCCGCGGCGAGGGCTGGCTCAGGCCCGACGTTGCCGGCCGCCTCGCGCTCGGCCTCCCGGCGCAACCCGGCCAGCAGGTCGAGGCCATCCGGCAGGCGCAGCGCCTTGGCGCCACGGCCTTTGCCCTCTGCCCGCAATCGCCCTTGCCGCCACCGGCGCCGCTCGCCGCGGCGTTCTCGGCCTCGACCTATCCTTACCGCCCATGACGATGACGACCCGTGCCCGCCAAATCGCCGGCGGCCGGCGGGCCTTCGTAGGCGGCGTTGGCGCAACATTGCTGGCAGCCGCTCCGGCACTCGCGCGCGCTGCGTTCAAGACCGAGATCATTGTTCGCACGGTCAACAATCTGCGCGGGCCGCGGGACGTTTCGAGCCTTGTCGCCCTGGCGGCCCGTCACGGCGTCGCCACGATCAATCTCGCGGCAAAGCAGGATGAAGACGACGAGATCCGCTCGGGCCTGGTCTTCTATGCCAGCCGGATCGCGCCGCGCGCACCGGGCTTCGAGGCGTTCGACGCGCTCGGCGACACCGTACGCGAGGCCCATCGGCAGGGGCTGAGGGTGCGCGCGTGGATGCCGCAGTTCCACGATCAGGTGGCGGCTCAAGCCCATCCCGGGTGGCAAATGCAGAGCCTCCGGGACGGCCGCGTCCTTCCCTTCAGCGGCGCTGGTCGCAAGGAGGTCTTCGTCAACCCGTTGAATCTCGAGGCGCGCGACTATCAGCGTTCCCTGATCGAGGAGGTGGCGCGCAGCTACGATGTCGACGGCATCGTCATCGATTGGGTGCGCTTCGATGACTATGCCATGGACCTCGGCGAGGAGACCCGGGCGCGCTTCAAGGCGAGTAGCGGAGTCGATCCGATCGCGATCGATTTCGCCACGGACAACCCGCAACGCCGCCAATGGAATGCCTGGCGCGAAGCCGGGATCGCGGATCATGTCCGGCAGCTGCGCGCCGCGCTCGATGCGATCAGGCCCGGCATCGAGCTCGGGGTCTACATCCTCCCGCCCGAGTTCGTCGAAGTGGCTCAGGACGCCGCGCAGTTCGCCGGCAGCGTGACGTTCCTCTCGCCCATGGCCTACCACAAGGATTGGGGTCTGCCCGCGACCTGGATCGTCGACACGCTCTTGCCGCAGACAATCGAAAAGGCCGGCGGCACGAAGGTCATCCCCGTGTTCGATGAAGATCTGACCGATGACGCCGGCAGGAAGATCCTGTCGCATATCGGCAAGGCTTGGCCTGTCATCGACACGCTGGCGTGGTTCTCGTACGGCCGTTGGACAAGCGCTGCGCTGCAGCGGATAGACCGGCTGCTGCAATGACCGGCTATACCATCCTCGACTACGTTCTGCTGGCCATTCCGCAATTCTGCTTCGGCTATCCCTTCGTGATGGCCTGGTACTGGATCGCGGGCGGACTGATCTTCTATGTCGTCCACGAGCGCAAGCTGCCGCCGATCGACCGGCCGCCGCCGCCACCGCTGGGCCATTATCCGCCGATCTCGATCCTGGTGCCCTGCTACAACGAGGGCGAAAACGCCGAGGAGACGCTGCGCGCCGCCGCCAACGTCCAGTATCCCGACTTCGAGATCATCGCCATCAACGACGGCAGTCGCGACAACACTGCCGAGGTGCTGGATCGCCTGGTCGGCCAGATCCCCAACCTGCGCGTGGTGCATCTCGCCAAGAACAGCGGCAAGGCCACCGCCCTCAACACCGGCGCGCTGCTGGCCCGCCACGAGCTGCTGGTCTGCATCGACGGCGACGCCCTGCTCGACCCGCACGCCTTGCACTGGATGGTCCGGCCTTTCCTGGCGAGCGGCGTCGGGGCGGTGGCGGGCAATCCGCGCATCCGCAACCGCACGACCCTGCTGGGCCGCCTTCAGGTCGGTGAGTTCTCCTCGATCATCGGACTGATCCGGCGCGCCCAGACAGTGTATGGCCGCATGTTCACGGTGTCGGGCGTGATCTGCGCCTTCCGCAAGCGCGCCCTGCAAGAGGCAGGCTGGTGGTCGCCGCGAACCATCACCGACGACATCGACGTCACCTGGCGCGTGCAGCTCGCCGGGTGGCGCGTGATCTACCAGCCCAAAGCCATCGTCTGGATCCTGATGCCCGAGACCCTGCGCGGCCTGTGGAAGCAGCGCCTGCGCTGGGCCGAGGGCGGCGCCGAGATGATGATCGATTTCTTCGGCCCGATGATCCGCGGCCGCGCGCCGAGCCTGCTGCCGACCTACGTGAACTTCGTGGCCAGCCTGGTGTGGGCATACTGCATGGTGTTCTCGCTGGTGGTCGGGCTGCTGTGGGCCGCCGGCGTGCCGCTGCCCAGGATCCTGCCCGGCTTTCAGCTGGTGCCCGAATGGTGGGGCCTCACGCTCACCCTGACGTATCTGGCGCAGGCGCTGGTCAGCCATTTCCTCGAACGTCGCTACGAGCCGCACATGCTGCGCGGCTTCTTCTGGATCATCTGGTATCCGCTGGCCTTCTGGCTGATCAGCACGCTCACCACGGTCGCCGCCTTGCCGCGCGTGCTGGTGCGGCCGCGCCGCTCAACCTGGGAAAGCCCGGACCGGGGGCTGCGATGAACCCGCCCGGGCAAAAAGCGTGGCCGCCGCTGATCATCGTCAGCAAGAAGCCGGGCTGGGTATGGTGGCGCGACTTCGCCCTGACACTCGGGATGTGGGCGCTGTTCGCCCTCATGTTGGAAACCGAGTTCGAGATGTTCTTCGGGCGGTATCTCGAGAGGCTCGGGCTGGGCGACTTCGACACCGACGCCAACTGGGGCATCTTCTTTCGGCGGCTCGAACCTTATGTCTGGCTGATCGTCATGCTGCTGGCGCTGCTTGGCGCTTCGACCGTGGCCACGCTGCATCGCATCCGACGCTTTCTCGCGGAGGCTCCGCCTCCGTCGCTGCAGGCGGCCGAGGAGGCCACCCGTGGCCGCATCGCCACCGCCGATCTGCTCACGGCGCGCGAACTGCGCAATGCCGTAGTTTATGTCGAGGCCGACGGGACCCGCCGGGTGGAACCGCGGCAAAGCGGCTGAGGATGGTTCGATTGCCACCGAACTATTGACCCTGGCGAGCGCCCGGGCCGGGACCTAGATTCCTCGCATGACGACCGTCAATGCCCTCTCCGAAGTCGCCGCCCTGATGGGCGACCCCGCGCGTGCTTCCATGCTGTCATTGCTGATGGACGGCCGCGCCCACACCGCCTCCGAGCTCGCGCTCACCGCCGGCATCACGGCGCAGACCGCCAGCGGACATCTGTCGCGAATGGTCGACGGCAACCTGCTGGCCGCCCGCGCCCAGGGCCGCAACCGCTTTTACCGGCTGGCCTCGTCCGACGTGGCGCACGCCATCGAATCGCTGATGACGATCGCAGGCACGCGCGCTCCGCCCGCCTCGATGGCCGCAGCGTGGCGGCGCGATCCCGACCTGCGCTTCTGCCGCACCTGCTACGACCACCTGGCGGGCCAGGTCGGCACCGCCGTCACCGATGCGCTGACGCGCTCGGGCTACATCGAGCCCAAGGGGGTGCGCGACTGGACTCTCACCGAGCCCGGCGAGCTCTTCTGCAAGCGCATCGGCGTCGACGTGCCGGGCGCGCGCCGTGCCGGCAGCCGCCACTTCGCCCGCCAGTGCCTGGACTGGAGCGAGCGCCGGCCGCACATCTCGGGCGCGCTGGGTGCGGCCATCGCCGACACCTTCTTCCGCCGCGGCTGGGCCGAGAAGCTGCGCCGCAGCCGCACGGTGCGCCTGACCGATTCAGGACGGCGGGCGCTCTCGAGCCACTTCGGTGCGGCGGTGTAGTCATGTTCTACCCCCCGCCAGGGGGAAAGGTTATGTGGGGGCGACGATGGATGTAACCGTCAGGTCGCCGCCGAAACCACGAGGTTCGATCCTCTGCCGCTCGGCGCCCCAGGCCGAGGCAGCGCAGCGGCATCCTAGCGCGGTGCGGAGGCAGGTGCGCCGGCCGCGCTGCGATCGAGCTTCGCCTTGCCGAAGGCGAGGCCCTCGCCCGAGGGGATCTTGGCGATCTGCGAGGCGCGCAGGAATTTCTCCTCGCCGACCGTGAGATAGATGTTGGTGAAGAGCAGCGAGCGCGTCTGGCGCACGATCTCGGCGCGGCCCTCGACCCAGTCACCGACGCGGGCCGGCGCCACGAAGTCGAAGGTCATGCTGACCGTGGGCAGGAACTTGCGCAGGCCGACCAGCGTGCCGCCGCCCATCGTGCCGACGAGATCGGCCACCGTCATCATCATGCCGCCATGCAGTCCGCCCGCCGGGTTGCACATGTGTTGATGGACACGAAAGCCCAGCACGAACTCATCGCGCGTGCCCTTCTCGCCGCGCTTGGCATAGAGCGTGCCAACGTGGCCGTTGAAGGTGGTCAGGCCGCCGCGATCGAAATCGATGCGCAAAAAGCCTTCGGGCGGCCGATCATCAGGAAATTGGGCTTCAGCCAAGTCTAACCCCGCGATTTTGCCGTGCGCTGGCGGCTCAAGAGCGCGAATGCGCCCAGGCCGGTCAGCACCTCGTGGCGCGGACCATAGAGTCGGCCCCGCACCTGCGCCACATGCTCGTCATGGCCCAAAACCTCGCCCTCCGCCTGCAGCCAGTCACCGACGCGGCCCGGCCCGAGATAGTCGAGCGAGAGGCGCAGCGTCACCGCCCTGCGGTTCAACGTTTGGAACACTGCCGTGCCCATCGCCGAATCGAGGAACGCCGCCAGCATGCCGCCATGCACGATGCCGAGCGCATTGGCGTGCTGCGGGCCGGGCAGGAAGCCGCGGATGGCGCGGCCGTTGTCGATTTTCTCGAACCACGGGCCGTTGGCCGCGGCAAAACCGGATGCTTCGGTGAGTTCGCGAAAGCCTGGGGGAATGGACACAGGCCATTGTAGATCACGAACGCCGAAGGGGTCACGGGCACCCGCAACGATGGCCCGTGACCCCCTCTCTCGTATCCCTCCCCCGAGCCGGAGGAGGAATGTCCATCACGCGAGCTTTGCCATCAGCACCAGGCCGTAGCCGACATAGTAGGTGGCGATGGTGGTGATGATGCGGTTGGACCACAGACGGAACTGGGTGTCGGTAAGACGCTCGAGCAGCAGCTTGCCGAGCGACGTGCCGATCATCGACGAAGCGACGGCGATGGCGAGGAACCACGTCTCGACCGAACCGGCCTGGTCGATCAGCGCGCCGAAGTAGACGAGCTTCAGGCTGTGGCTGAACAGCTGGCAGGCAGCCTTGGTGGCGATGATCTGCTTGCGCTGCAGGCTGGAGCGCAGGAAGAGCGTGTCGAGCAGCGGCCCGGTCACGCCCGCGATCAGCATCAGCATCATGCAGATGGCGCTGCCCACCAGCATCTGGCCCGGGCCCAGCGTCTTGGGCAGCACGCTTGCCGGGATCGCCCGCACGATGAAGGGTGAGATGCCGAGCAGCAGCAGGGCCACCGCCTTGTCGGGCACGTAGAGCCAGATCGACCACAGGGCGACCGCGGCCACGCTGCCCACGATACTCGCGACGGCGATCTTCCATTCGATGTGGCGCCACCACAGGACGGCGCGCCAGCCGTTGGAGGCCATCTGGGTCACCGCGTGCAGCACCATGGCCTGGGGCAGCGGCATGATGAACAGCAGCACGCCGATCAGGATCAGCCCGCCCGCCATGCCGAACACGCCGGACAGCAGGGCGGTTAAGATCATCAGGAGCGAGAGGCTCGCGGCAAGCAGGGCGGTCATGAGGGCGGCGACTCCAAACCTGCCGTCACGGTGCGCGCGGCGTGATCAAACCTCAAATATATGATAAGTAGCATTTGCATACCCAAACGATATGTCGTCCTGAGCGCAGCGAAGGACCTCATCACCGCTCGCAACCGGCATGAGATCCTTCGCTTCGCTCAGGATGACAGCGGGGCGTTCGCTGGCAGCGCCTCAAAGCGAGGCACCCGTGGAACTGCGCCACCTCCGCTATTTCGCCACCGTCGCCCGCGAGGGCCACATCACGCGCGCGGCCGAGAAGCTCCACATCCAGCAGCCGCCGCTCAGCCAGCAGATCAAGGCGCTGGAGGCCGAGATCGGCGCCCCGCTGTTGGTGCGTCATCCGCGCGGCGTCAGCCTGACCGACGCCGGCCGCACCTTCCTGGCCGACGCCGAGGCGGTGCTGGCCCAGGTCGAGCGCGCCGCCGCCCACGCCCGGCGCACCGCGCGCGGCGAAGTCGGCCGCATCGCCGTGGGCTTCACCACGTCGGCGCCGTTCCATCCCCTGGTGGCACGCGCCATCCGTGAGTTCCGCGCCGGCCGGCCGGGCGTGTCCTTCGTGCTGGAGGAGACCGGCTCGGTCGAGCTCCTGGCCGGCCTGCGCGAGGAGCGGCTGGACATCGCCTTCATCCGCTCTGGCCTCGCCGACCCGCAGGGCCTCGCCGTCCATGCGCTGTTGCAGGAGGACATGGTGGCGGCCCTGCCGGCGCGGCATCGGTTGACTCGCCGTCCGCAGCTCACCTTGAAGGATCTCGCGCCGGAGACCTTCATTCTTTACCGCCGGCCCGACGGACGCGGGCTCTACGACGTCATCATCACCGCCTGCGCCGAGGCGGGCTTCTCGCCCAATGTCGGCCAGGAAGCGCCGCGTATCGTGTCGACGCTGAACCTGGTGGCGGCGGGCCTCGGCATCACCATCGTGCCGGCCTCGCTCAGCCGCCTGCCGCTCGAGGGCGTCACCTACCGCACGCTGAAGGGCCGGCCCGCCATCAAGGTGCCGCTGAACCTCGCCTGCCGTGCCGACGAACGCTCGGCCGCGACGCTGGCCTTCGTCGATCTGGCGCGCCGACTGGCATGATCCCCTGGCATGATCCCCGTGCATGCCATTCAATTCACAACATTCATTTCCCGCATCTGACGCCGCGGCCCTAGGCTTCGCGCCATGGCCGACGCCCATCCCCCACCCGATTTCCAGCCGTTGTTCCGGACCAGCCCGTTCCTGGATCACCTCGGCCCGTTCTACATGCGGCGGCAGGCGGACGGCACGTTTGTCGTCGGCGTGCGCATCCAGCCGCATCATGCGAACGGCCGTGGCGTGGCGCACGGCGGGCTCCTGATGACGCTGTGCGACATCGCCCTCGGCTACCGCACGTCATCGAGTGTCGAGCCGCGGCTGATGATCACGACGGCCAGCATCACGACCGACTTCGCCGGCTCCGCCAGGATCGGCGACTGGGTCGAAGCGCATGTCGACGTGCACAAGGTGGGCGGCCGGCTCGCCTTCGCCAACTGCTACCTCATGCGCGACGGCGAGCGCATCGTGCACGCCAGCGGCGTGTTCGCCCGTAGCGGCGACCGGCCCCCGGCCGGCTGATCGAGGGACATCGCAACGTCACACCGGCAACGCATACTGTTCGCAGGAGGACCGCCATGGCGCGCATCATCGTGATCTCCGATCCGCATCTGTCGCCGACGCACGGCTTCTTCTGGGACAACTGGTGCCGCACCTGCGAGATGGTGAACCAGCTGGCGCCCGATGCGGTCATCGTGAGCGGCGATCTCTGCATCAACGGCCCCGACAGCGACGCCGAAGTGGCCTTTGCCCGCCAGGCGCTTGGCCGGTTGACGGCGCCGGTCCATGCCGTGCCCGGCAATCACGATGTCGGCGACGAGCCGCCGGGCCAGGACGCCGGCCAGATCATCGACGCAAGCCGCTTGCAGCGGTGGCGATCGGTGTTCGGCGCCGACCGTTTCGCCTTCGACGCCGGCGGCTGGCGCGTGCTCGGCATCAATGCGCAGCTTCTCGGCTCGGACCTGCCGCAGGAAGAAGAGCAGGACGCCTGGCTCGACCGCGAGCTTGGCGCAGCGGCGCGGCCGGTCCTTCTGGCGCTGCACAAGCCGCTGTTCCTGCAGTCGTTGGCAGAATCCGAGGAGACGGAGAGGACCGTCAATCCGGCGCCCCGCGCCCGGCTGCTGCGCCGCCTGCGGAACGCACCGGTGCAGGTTGTCCTGAGCGGACACCTGCACTGCCATCGTGATGTCGTGCGCGAGGACCGGCGCCATGTCTGGGCCCCGTCGACCGCCTTCCTGGTGCCCGAGCCGGCCGACAGCAGCGCCGACAATGTCCTGGGAATCCTGTCGATCGAGCTTTCAGCCGAGGGCGTGCGGGTCGAGCGGATCGACGTTCCCGGCCTCGTCGCCTACGACCTCCTGGAGCTCAAGGGGCACGGACGATACAAGTACCTGCGCGACATGCCGGCTTGTCCGCCAGGCTCATAGCCAACGCCTGCGCGGCAGGCCTATGCTGCCGGACCGACGTCAGCGCCATGATCAAGACCATCGGTCATTCGAACCATCCCATCGAACGCTTCGTCGACCTGTTGAATGCGGGCGGCGTCGAGGCGGTGGTCGACGTGCGCTCGATGCCGTATTCGCGCCGCTTCCCGCAGTTCGGGCGCGAACGCCTGGCACAGAGCCTGTCGGCGGCCAGCATCCTCTATCGCTACGAAGGTGCCGCGCTCGGCGGCAAGCCCAAGGATGGCGCCGGCTACGAGGCGCTGGCCGAGCGGCCCGACTTCAAGGGCGCGCTCGATCGCCTGATCGCCGGCTCGGCCGACACGACGCTTTGCCTGATGTGCGCCGAGAAGGAGCCACTCGACTGCCATCGCACCGTGCTGGTCTCGCGCCGCCTGGCCGAGCGCGGTGTGGAGATCGAGCACCTGCTGGCCGACGGCAAGCGCAAGCCGCACGCCGTGCTCGAGGAGGAGCTTTTAGCCGCCAGCAACGAAGGCCTGCCCGATCTCTTCACCAGCGCTGAAGACCGCGCCCAACGCCTGGCGCGAGTCTACCGGGAGCGCGAACGGGCAATGAAGCGCGCCTGACGGCGTCCGTGCTACGATTGGCCCCTCATCGAACGGGGGGAGACCGACGATGCGCATCATCGCGCTGCTGCTGGTGGCGATCGTGGCCTTGAGCCATCTCGGCTTCCTGGTCCTCGAGATGTTCTACTGGACCGACCCGATCGGCCTGCGGGTGTTCGAGACGACACCGGAGTTCGCCAACTCATCGAAGGTGTTGGCGGCCAACCAGGGGCTCTACAATGGCTTCCTCGCCGCCGGCCTGCTGTGGGGACTGTTCAGCGGGCGGCGTGACGTGAGGGTGTTCTTCCTGCTCTGCGTCGTCATCGCCGGAGTCTATGGCGGGCTCACCGCCAAGATGTCGATCCTTTACGTGCAAGGCCTGCCGGCTCTGGCAGCGTTGCTGGCGGTTCTGGCGACGCCGCAGCCGCGGGTGCGGCACCGGCTGTAGCGGGCGGTGGGGGCAGCGGGTGCGGCGGCCCGACGTCATCCTGGTGAATGGCCCCTCGAGCGCGGGCAAGACCACGCTTTGCCGCGCCCTGCAGGCAGCGATCGAAGAGCCCTATCTGGTGACGGCCTTCGACGACTTCGTCTTCATGGCCGCCCCGCGCTACTACCGCGGCGCCGACACCGCGCATCAGGGCGAGCACGACCTCTACACCGCACTCGGCGTGGAGATGGTGACGACCTCGCCAGCCGGCGCGCCGCCCACCGTCACCGCGCGCTTCGGTCCGGTGTTCCGCCGCATCCTCGATGCGATGGCGCCGGCGGTGCGCGCCCTGGTCGACGGCGGCAACGCGGTGATCTTCGACCACGTGCTGCACGACAGGGCGATGCAGGAGAGCTGCCGCCGCGCCTTTGACGGGCTGGACGTGTTCAGCGTCGGCGTCACCTGCCCAGTTGAAATCCTGGAAGAACGCGAGCGCGAGCGCGGCGACCGTGTGCTCGGCCGCGCCCGCGGGCTCGCCGGCGTGGTGCACGGCTTCTTGAGCTACGACATCATGGTCGATACGGGCACGATGACCACGGCAGCGTGCGCGTCGGCGATCCTCGCGGAATTGGAGAAGCATTGAAGGGAGCGCGGGCCTCTGGCCCGCATCATCATCATCATCATGATGCGGGCCAGAGGCCCGCGCTCCCTTAGCGGAAAGCAAACCGTGGATCGGGCTTCTTGCCCTCGAGCGCCATCTGGGACAGCAGCTCGCCGACGCCGGCGGAGTGCTTGAAGCCGTGGCCCGAGCAGGGTGACGCCACGATGACCCGATCGTGGTCGGGATGGCGATCGATGATGAAGCGCGCCTTGTCGACCCATGTATAAAGGCAGGTCTTGCTCCGCACGCAGACCGGCGACAGGCTGGGAAAGAACGGCTCGACATAGGTCTCGTACATCTCGCGCACTTCCTCGGGAGGGACGGTGCGCGAAACCGACTCGGGCGTGGTCGCCACGTCGTATTGTTCGGTCGCCAGCTTGACGCCCTCCTCTATCCCGCCGGTGGCGGGAAAGCCGTAGATCGATTGCGGCGCCGGCAGCTGCCAGATGTAGACAGGAAAACGATCGGGCGCGAACTCAGCGTGCGCCGCCTCGCTGCGGGCGCGGAACCAGTACAGCACCTGACGCGTGACCATGAAGTTGGCGGCGAGCGCGGGCTTCAGCATGGCCGGCAGCCAGGCGCCGGCCGCCACGATCAGCTGGGCGGCGCGGTAGGTCTGCTTGTCGGTCGTGACTGTCACGGAACCGTCGTGTGGCACAAAGGAGACCACGGTCTCGCCCGAGCGCAGGTCGGCGCCGCGCGCGGCTGCTGCCCGCAGCTGGGCGGTCACGCAATTCTCCGGCCGTGCGAAGCCGCCCACCGCGTCGTGATAGGCCTGGTCGCCGTCGGCGACGCCGAAGGCCGGATAGCGCCGGCGCAGCGTCGCGCCGTCGAGGATTTCGTACTTCACGCCGGCGGACCGAGCCGCGGCCGCGGTGGCATCGAGGAATTTTGCGACACCGTGGTTGGCCGAGCGTTCGCCGGCCCCCGAGATCGCGAGGAAGCCGTTCTGGGTCAAGAGGTCGAGACCCGTCTCAGCCTCGAGCTCGCGCCAGATCTCGTGGCTGCGCCGGGCGAAGGCCGAGTATTCCGGCCCCTCGCCGCAGGCGATGCGGGTGATGCGGGTATCGCCATGGGTCGAGCCCTGATCGTGCGGCGGAGCATACCGGTCGATGCCCAGCACCTTGGCGCCGCGCCGCGCCAGTTGATAGGCCGCGGCGGCGCCCATTGCGCCGAGGCCGAGGACAATGGCGTCGTAACTCTCAGTCATTCTCGACCTTTGCAAATTCCAACGCGCCGATCTATAAGGGTCGTGCATGTCGTTCCGCGCCACCATGATCCGAACCGTCAAAAAAGCCGCCACACACGGTGGGACGGAAGGAGCTTGCGCGCGCTAAAGCCAGACAATAGCGAACGATCCTTCAAGGCCCCGCCGACCAGACGGGGCCTTTGTCGTTCGCGGGCGCTCCGTCTCCGGCTGCACAACAGGAGAAGCGTCCCATGTCGTCAGAACCTTCGTCCGATCAACAACCGCCTTTGTCCGTAGGGATCGTCGGCGCCACTGGCATGGTGGGCGAGCTGATGCGGACCATCCTCGCCGAACGCAATTTCCCCGTCGGCTCGTTGCGCCTCTTCGCCTCGGCCCGCTCGGCGGGCAAGCGTCGGGCGTGGCAGGACCAGGAGATCGTGGTGGAGGACGCCGCGCGCGCCGACTATTCCGGCCTCGACATCGTGTTCTTCTCGGCGGGCGGCGAGACCTCGCGCAAGCTCGCCCCCGTCGTCGCGGCGGCGGGCGCCATCGTGATCGACAATTCGTCGGCCTGGCGCTCGGACCCCAAGGTCCCGCTGGTGGTGGCCGAGGTCAATCCGCATGCCCTGCGCTCGATCCCCAAGGGCATCGTCGCCAACCCCAACTGCACGACCATGGCGGCCATGCCGGCGCTGAAGCCGCTGCACAAGGCGGCCGGCCTGCGTCGGCTGGTGGTCAGCACCTATCAGGCGGTGTCCGGCGCGGGCGGCGCGGGCATCGACGAGCTCGAGAGTCAGATGCAGAGCGCCGGCGCCGGCGCCACGGCGCTGGTGCATGACGGCAACGCCATTGAGTTTGCTTCGGGGCCCAAGTGGGCAAGACCAATCGCCTACAACGTCGTGCCGCTCAACTACCGCATCGTCGAGAACGGCTATTCCGAGGAAGAGGTGAAGCTGCGCGAGGAGACCCGCAAGATCCTGGAAATCCCAGACTTGCCGGTGTCGGGCACCTGCGTGCGCGTGCCGGTGTGGACGGGCCATTCGCTGTCGATCAACGCCGAGTTCGACCGTCCCTTGCCGGTTGCCAAGGCGCTGGAGCTGCTGCGCGAGGCGCCGGGCGTCGTGCTCTCCGAGGTGCCCAACCCACTCGAGGCGACGGGTCGCGACGAGGTGTTCGTCGGCCGCGTGCGGCCCGATCCGACGGTGAAGCACGGGCTTGCCCTGTTCGTCACCGGCGACAACCTGCGCAAGGGCGCGGCCCTGAACGCCGTCCAGATCGCCGAGCAGTTGCCGGCGCGGCCGCCCGTGCGCCGCAAGCGGACGCTGGAAATGGCCTGACCGGAGCAAACGGGATCGCGTTCGCGGCGAGCCTCCACAACTCGCCGCAATCCGTTGCCGTGCCTACTCTTTCAGACGCCGGGAGCGGCCAAGCAGAGTCCGCTAAACAGGGACATAGACGACATTGCGCGTTCTTCCGCACGCCGGCGCTGCCAGCACTGCCGGCAGCGCCATGGGAGGTTTCCAGGGTTTCCAGGGTTTCCCGCAGACCATTTTGGTGGACTGCAGACCAAAAGCGAGTGAGGGGCCCTGGACGGGATCAGGCAGCCGCGCGGCTCGCGCCGCGCGGGCGATGGTTGTCGGATAAACGATGCATAGAACGGACGCCTGAAGCACGGCGGCAGGAGCCAATATAACCGCTGTGCTTTCTCAGGTCAATAACTAATCAGCTACTTCATGGTGATCGGCGAGAAATCCTGGAACCAGTTCTGGGCCTGGACGAAGCCCGTGACCTTGGTCGACATGGCGCGCGGATTGACGTCGTGGGTCACGAACAGGAACAGCGCCTCGTTGACGATCTTTTCATGGATCTTGCGCAGCACCTCGTCCTGCGCCTTGGCGTCGAAGGTCGTGCGTGCCTTGTCGAACAGCGCGTCCATCTCCGGATCGACGTAGAAGCCCCAGTTGGTGCCATTGGGCGCCACCAGCTTGGAATCGAGATGGCGGATGAAGGCGGTGAACGGGTCCTGGATGAAGTAGGTGAAGTTGATGCCGTTGGCGCCTTTCACGACGTCCGACTTCGCGCCGGCGCGCCACATATTGATCATGGCATTCCATTCCACGACGTCGAAATCGACCTTGATGCCGACATCAGCCAGGTTCTGCTGGATGTACTCGTTCATCGGCAAGGGCTGCATCTGGCCCGAGCCCGAGGCCGAGATCAGGATCTTGACCTTGACCGGGTTGGACGGCCCGTAGCCCGCTTCGGCCAGGAGCTTCTTGGCCGCCTCGGGATCGTACTTCACGTCGAAGGTCGGCGCGCCGAACCACTGGCTGCCCGGCACGACGAAACCCTTCGCCGGGATCATCAGCCCGTTCAGCAGCACCTTCAGGCCGGCGCGGTCGATCGCGAGGTTAGCCGCCTTGCGCACGCGCACGTCCTTCCACGGCGAGCCGTCGAACATGCTGAGATGCCAGGTCCAGTTGTGCGGATAGGCGTTGGTCACGATCTTGAAGCCGGCCTTCTCGATGCTCGGCACGGCATCGGGTGACGGCGCCTCGATCCAGTCGACCTGGCCCGAGCGCAGCGCCGCCGTGCGGGCCGACGCCTCCGGGATCGGCAGCAGGACCAGCTTGTCGAGCTTGGGGATGCGCGTCTTGTCCCAGTAGTCCTTGTTGGGCACCAGCTCGGCGCGGGTCTGCGGCACGAACGCCGCGAGCTTCCACGGCCCCGTGCCCGAGGGCGTGGCGGCGAACTTGTTCCAGTCGCGACCGACCTTCTCCCACTGCGCCGGGCTCGACATCATGATCCAGCCGATCTGGTAGGGCAGGAACGCGTCGGGCGCCTTGGTGACGAACTCGACGGTGTAGTCGTCGAGCGCCTTGTAGGACTTCACCGCCGGAATGCGCGAGCGGCCCTGCGCCGCCTGCTTGGAGTCATACTGCGGAGACCTGTCGTTCAGGATCTTGTCGAAGTTCCAGACGACGGCGTCGGCGTTGAAATCGCTGCCGTCGTGGAACTTCACGTCGCGCCGCAACTTCACGACCCAACGCGTGTTGTCGCCCTCGTCGACGGTCCAGCTCGTGGCGAGGCCGGGCACCAGCCCCGACGGCTTGTCGGCCGACGACAGGTCCCAATTGATCAGCCCGTCATAGACCGTGTAGCCCATGAAGCGCATGCCCTCGCCGCCCTGGTCGGTCTGGCCCGTCGTGAGCGGCACGTCGGCCGCGGTCATGCCGATGCGCAACGTGCCCTGGGCCAGCGCGACCTGGCTGGCGAAGGCGACCGCAAGCGCAAGCGCGGCCGCACTCGAGCGCGAGAGAAAACACGACAGGTTCAGCATGAGACGGGATCCAGCAGCAATTGACGTCAGTGCCCGCGGCTGCAAGGAACATGCCACCGCCTCTCCTCGCCCGGCATATGTCTTGCGTAGGGGATTCCGCTCGAAACCAGCGGGATCCTTCCATGAAGAAGCGCGACTTCCTGAAATTGTCGTCCGCGGCGACAGCCGGCCTGGCGTTTGGCGCCGCGGCAGCGCCGAGTGCTCATGCGCAGTCGACGGCGGGAACGCTTCGGGTGGCGATGACAGCTGCGGATATCCCGCTGACGACGGGCCAGCCCAACCAGGGCGCCGAAGGTGTCCGCTTTATGGGCATCACCGTCTACGACGGACTGACGCGCTGGGACCTGTCGCGAGGCGACGTCGCCGCCAAGATCGTTCCCGACCTGGCCGAAAGCTGGTCGATCTCGCCGGCGGACAAGCGGGTCTGGACCCTCAAGCTCAGGCGCGGTGTGCGCTTCCACGACGGTTCGGACTTCAATGCCGATGCGGTCGTCTGGAACCTCGAAAAGCTCCTGAACCGCAACGCGCCGCAATTCGACGCGAACCAAGCGGCTCAGGGCGGCCTCTACACCGGAGGCATCGCATCGTGGCGCAAGCTCGACGACTACACCATCGAGCTCACCACCAAGGTGATCGACGCCGTGCTGCCCTACTCGCTCGCCAGCGTGTTCATGTCGAGCCCGGCGCAGTTCGAGAAGGTGGGGCGCGACTGGAACAAGTTCGCCGAGCAGCCATCTGGCACGGGGCCGTGGAAGCTCGTCGCGTTCGTGCCGCGCGAGCGCGCCGAGCTGGTGCGCAATCCCGACCATTGGGACAAGGCGCGGATTCCCAAATGCGAGCGCCTGATCCTGCTGCCGATCCCCGACGCCAACACCCGGATCGCGGCCCTGCTGGCGGGTCGCGTCGACTGGGTCGAGGCGCCGCCGCCCGACGTGATCGCGCGCCTGAAGCAGCAGAAGATGCAGATCGTCACCAATCTCTATCCGCATGTGTGGCCCTACATGGTGAGCTTCGAGGAAGGATCGCCCTTCCGCGATATCCGCGTGCGCAAGGCCGCCAACATGGCGATCGATCGCCAGGGGCTGGTCACGCTGCTGGGCGGGCTGGCGGCGCCGGCCAAAGGGATGGTCAATCCCGGTCATCCCTGGTTCGGCAATCCGAAGACGGACCTCGGCTACAATCCCGACGCCGCCAAGAAGCTGCTCGCCGAGGCGGGCTATGGCGAGAAGAACCCGGTCAAGGTGAAGATCATCATCTCGCCGTCAGGCTCCGGGCAGATGCAGCCTCTGCCGATGAACGAGTTCATCAAGGAGAACATGCGCAGCGTCGGTATAGACGTCGAGTTCGAGGTCATCGACTGGGAAGCGGTGAGGAACCGGCGACGCGTCGGCGCGTCGGCGCCGGAAAACAAGGGCCGGCACGGCATCAACAATTCCTGGGCCTACTGGGATCCCGACATCGGCCTGATCGGGCCGGGCTCGACCTTCATGAAGGCGAGCGGCTTCAACTGGGGCGGCTATTCCAACCCCAAGGCCGAGGAACTCGCCAAGGCCGCCAAGGAGGAGCTCGATCCCGAGAAGCAGGACAAGCTCCTGGCGCAGCTTCACGAGATCCTGGTCGAGGATGCCGCCTGGGTCTGGATCGTGCATGACCTCAATCCGCGGGCCCTCGCACCCAACGTGCAAGGCTTCGTCCAGGCTCAGAGCTGGCTGCAGGATTTGACGCCGGTCACGGTGAGCTGAGGCAGCGGTGAATGGCTGGGGCGCCAGGATTCGAACCTGGGAATGGAGGAATCAAAATCCTCTGCCTTACCACTTGGCTACGCCCCAACAGGGCCGGGAACATAGAGGCTTGAGCTAGTCGCGCAACCCCCAGCTCGCCGAGGGCTACGCCGCCTGCAGGGCCTTCTTCAAAAGCTCGCCATGCACGAAGGCGCCGTCGGCGTAGAGCAGGGCGTGGGCCTGGGGATCGAGCGTGATGTCGATGATCTCGCCGATATAGACGGTGTGGGTGCCGGCCTTGACCTCGGTCACCAGCTTGCAGTCGAACGACACCGGGCAGCCCTTCAGCACCGGCGCGCCGGTGCTGAGCGTCGACCACTCGCCCATGTCGACGAAGCGATCGTCGCCTTCCACGCCGTCCATGCCGGCGAAGCGCTCGGCGATCTTGCGATGCTGGGGCGCCAGCACGTTGACGCAGAAGAAGCCCGCCTCGCCGATCGTATCGTGGGCGGAGGCCGACTTGTTGACGCAGACCAGGATCTGCGGCGGTTCGGCCGAAACCGAGCACACGGCCGTGGCCGTGAGCCCGCCGCGCAGGTCGCGGTGACGGGTCGTGATCAGGGTGACGCTGGCCGCGAGGTGGCGCATGCCCCTCTTGAAGGCAGTGGCATCGACGCTCATGGGTACGACTCTAGGGCAGTGCGACCACTGGCCGCCACCGGAAACGGATAGGAAACGACTTGGCCTAACCGCCCGGCCGGCCAGCGAAATCGGGCGAAAATGCAGCCCGCGCGCAGCATCGCAATAGTCATAAAACCTTCACCAGACTGTCGTTCTTTGCGGTTGCCCGGTGTTTCATGGTCGCTACGGTCCACCCTGCATGGCGCCCTTCGACACCGGTCTTGCCCCCACGACAGCGCCCGATGTCGCGCTGCGTCACATCGTGGGCGACTGCCATGCCGACCTTCGCAAGTACCGGGCCATGGTGCTGCAAAACCGCCGGCCGATCGGAATCCACCAGACGCGCGTGGCCCTGCGCCGGCTGCGCGCCGCTTTCGGCCTGTTCCGCCATGCCGTCGACGGCCCGGTGATGCGGGCACTGTCGGCCGAGGCCAGGTGGCTGGCCGGCGAATGCGCGCCGGCGCGCGACCTGCACGTCTTCCTCACCGAGACCGTCGAGGAGGTCCCGCCGATCGTGCAGCGGGTCGCTCGGCGGCTGGCCGACACCCACCTGCAGCGCGCCCGCGCCGCCCTGTCGGGCGCGCGTTACGATGCGTTCGACCGCCAGCTCCATGCCTTCCTCGACCTGTCGCCGGCCGCTCCGATCGACCGGCTGGACGAGTTCGCCCGCGGCGAGCTCGAGGCCCACCACGACAAGGTCATGCATCGCGGCCGCAAGATCGCTTCGCTCGATTCGCACCGCCTGCATCGGCTGCGCATCGCCATCAAGAAGCTGCGCTATGCCGCCGAATTCCTCCAGCCGGCCTTTGCCCAGGCGGCAGCCAAGCCCTATATCGAGGCGACGGCGCGCCTGCAGGGCGCGCTGGGCGCCCTGACCGACCGCGCGGTCGCCCGCCACATGCTGGCCGACCTCGCCACGGCCGCCCGTCCCACCGAGGACGTGGCCAAGCCGCTGAAGCGCCTCGCCAAGCAGGCGGAAGCCGGCGAAAAGCGTCGCCGCCGCAAGCTTGAAAAGGCGTGGAAGGTCTTCAAGAAGGCGGACAAGTTCTGGTGACCGTCAGCTGACGGGTTGAAGAGTAGAGAGAGCGATGAGCGACACGCAGACCGCCGCCGAGCAACGCATTCCCGTCACGGTGCTGACCGGCTTCCTGGGCAGCGGCAAGACCACGCTGCTGAACAAGCTGCTGCGCCGGCCCGAGCTTGCCGACACGGCAGTGATCATCAACGAGTTCGGCGAGATCGGGCTCGACCACCTGCTGGTCGAGAAGTCGGACGACGAAGGCATGGTGACCCTGAACTCGGGCTGCCTGTGCTGCACGGTGCGTGGCGATCTGGTGCGCACCATGAGCGAGCTGTTCCTGAAGCGCTCGAAGGGCGAGGTGACGCCGTTCAAGCGCATGGTGGTCGAGACGACCGGTCTCGCCGATCCGGCGCCCATCCTGCACACGCTGATGACGGATCCGCTGCTTGCCTCGCGCTATCGCCTCGATGGCGTCGTAACCACGGTCGACGGCGTCAACGGCACCAGCACGCTCGACAATCACGAGGAGGCGGTGAAGCAGGCCGCCGTCGCCGACCGGCTGCTGCTCACCAAGACAGATATCGCCGATGCGCCGAAGCTCTCCGAGCTCAAGGGCCGGCTGCACCAGCTCAATCCCGGCGCGCCGTTCCATGCCATCTCGGGTGGCGAGATCGACCCCAACGAGATCCTGAACGCGGGCCTCTACAATCCCGACACCAAGAGCGCCGACGTCAAGCGCTGGCTGCACGAGGAGGCCTACGACCACGGGCACGGCGGCCATCACCATCATCATCACGGCCATGGCCACGATGATCACGGCCACGATCATGACCATGGGCACGATCATGGCCATGGCGAGCAGGATCCGCACAACGTCAACCGCCATGACGATCGCATCAAGGCGTTCTGCATGACCTTCGACGAGCCGATGAGCTGGGCGACGGTGGCGGCGGCGTTCGACGCGCTGGTGACCTATCGCGGTCCCGACCTGTTGCGCATGAAGGGGATTCTGAACGTCAAGGACACCGACAAGCCCGTCGTGATTCACGGCGTGCAGCACGTCTTCCATCCGCCGGCCACGCTCGACGCCTGGCCCGAGGGCGACGACCGCAAGAGCCGCGTCGTGTTCATCACCCGCGACATCGCCGAGAGCACCATCCGCAAGGTCTTCGCCTCCTTCTTCGAGGCCGAGAAGAAGGGCTGGAGCGGCGAGCAACAGCAGCAACAGTAAGTCTTTGCCGGGAGCGCGCCACTCCAGTGGCGCTTATCATCTCTTGGACCACGGGCCGGGTCGCGTCTGACGCAACCTACCCGCCCGCTCATGATCATGAGCGCGCAGGATGGGCGCGGTCCGGAAGAACATGACCATGAGCGCCACTGGAGTGGCGCGCTCCCGGCAAAGCCGCGCTGCGGTCTTTCTTTCCGCCTCAGCGCCGTTGTAGCCGTCCCGGAAAAATGATGGGGTACGCCTCCGCGCGGCAACGAACGCGCTGGAAGGAAACGCCATGCCGGGACAGACCCTGTTCGACAAGATCTGGCATCGCCATGTCATCGCCGATCTCGGCGACGACTACGCGCTGCTGCACATCAGCCGCCACCTGATGCACGACGGCGGCGGCCGCGGGCTCGCCGTCATCAAGGCCGAGGGCCGCAAGGTGCGCAATCCCGACCTCACCTTCGCCACCTTCGACCACGTCATCTCGACCGAGCCCGGCCGCACGCATGAGACGCTGAAACCCTATGCCCAGCGGCTATACGACATGCGCGACGAGGCCAAACGCTGGGGCATCAAGCTGTTCGACCTCGGCCTGCCCGGCCAGGGCATCATCCATGTCGTCGGCCCCGAGCAGGGCATCAGCCTGCCCGGCACGCTGCTTGTCTGCGGCGACAGCCACACCTGCACCCATGGCGGCATGGGCGCCATCGCCTTCGGCATCGGCGCCACCGAGGTGATCCACGTGCTGGCGACGCAATCGCTGGTACAGCGCAAGCCCAAGCGCCTGCGCGCCACCTTCGAAGGCAAGCGTGCTCCCGGCGTCACGCCCAAGGACATGATCCTGCATCTGATCGGCCAGATCGGCACCGCGGGCGGCACGGGCTACGCCGTGGAGTACGCCGGCAGCGCCATCCGCGATCTCGAGGTCGAGGGCCGGCTCACCATCTGCAATCTCTCGATCGAGCTCGGCGCCAAGATCGGCATGATCGCGCCCGACGAGAAGACCTTCGCCTATCTCAAGGGCCGCCCCTATGCGCCGACCGGCGCGCTGTGGGACCAGGCGGTGGCCGACTGGCGCGCGTTGGCCAGTGACGCCGATGCGGTGTTCGACCGCGAGGTCACCGTAGATGTAGCCGCGATCGCGCCGCAGATCACCTGGGGCACCAGCCCCGAGATGGTGATCCCCGTCACCGCCAATGTGCCCGATCCGCAGTCGGTCGCCGATCCGGACAAGCAGAAAGCCATGCAGATGGCGCTCGACTATATGGGCCTGCGCGCCGGCCAGCCGATCCAGGACGCCAGGATCGACTGGGTGTTCATCGGCTCCTGCACCAACAGCCGCCTCAGCGACCTGCGCGCTGCTGCCGAGGTCGCCAAGGGCCGCAAGGTGGCGGGCCATGTGCGGGCCTGGGTTGTGCCGGGCTCGGAGAACATCAAGCGCCAGGCCGAGGCCGAGGGCATCGACCGCGTCTTCAAGGAAGCGGGCTTCGAATGGCGCGAGCCCGGCTGCTCGATGTGCCTCGCCGTCAACGGCGACACCATCGCGCCAGGGCAGCGGAGCGTCTCGACCTCCAACCGCAATTTCGTCGGCCGCCAGGGGCCGGGCGGGCGCACGCATCTCGCGAGTCCCGCGATGGCCGCGGCGGCCGCCATTGCCGGCCACATCGCCGACGTCCGATCGATCCAGGGGGCCTGAGACCATGAAAGCCTTCACAGAGCTCGATGCCATCGCCTCCCCGGTGATGCGCCAGAACATCGACACCGACATCGTGATCCCGATCCATCGCCTGCGCGACGTGGCGCAGGCCGAGCTCGGACCCTACGCCTTCGAGCCCCTGCGCTACCTGGCCGACGGCAGCGATAACCCTGAGTTCCCGCTGAACAAGCCGGCGTACAAAGGCGCGGAGATCCTGGTCGCCGACAACAACTTCGCCTGCGGCTCCAGCCGCGAGGGCGCGGTGTGGGCGCTGATGGGCATGGGTATCCGCTGCGTGATCGCGCCCTCCTTCGGGCCGATCTTCCACAACAACTGCTTCCAGAATGGCGTGCTGCCCATCCAGCTGCCGCGCGCGGACGTGCTGGCGATCGCCAATGAGCTCGAGGGCGCGACGCGGCCCGGCGCCAACAGCGAGCCCCGCCTCGCCATCAACCTGCACGACCGCACGGTCACCACACCGTCGGGCCGCAAGATCGAGTTCAAGGTCGACGGCATCCGCCTCGAATCCCTGCTCAAGGGGCTGAACGAAGTCGAGCTGACCCTGACCAAGGAGAAAGAGATCGCCGCGCATCAGGCCAAGGCACGCCAGGCGACGCCGTGGCTGTATCAGACGTCTCTGTCGTCCTGAGCGTAAGCGAAGGACCTCATCGCCGCTTGCCAATGGCATGAGATCCTTCGCTTCGCTCAGGATGACCAAGAGGCGGACCTGGAGGTCCGCGCTCCAAGAAAGGGAGGAGGAGACATGCCTGCTGTCATCAGGCGCCGCAGCATCATTGCGGTCGCCGCATCTGCACCCGTGTGGCCGCTCGCGGCCCGCGCGCAGGGCAAGACGGGATCGGGCGTCTATCCGGTCGCCGTGCCGACCTACGAGGTGCAGTTCGTCGCCCAGGAAAAGGGTTTCTTCAAGGATGAGGGCTACGACTTCAAGCTGATCCAGGGCGGCAACGGCGTGAAGACGCGCGAGATCCTGGCATCGCGACAGGGCGACTTCGCCATCGCCGACATCGTGCACGTGCTGCAGCTCAACAAGAACGGGCGGCCGACCAAGGCGCTGATCACGGTCGACCAGCGGGCCCCCGGCGTGCGCTTCGCGGTGCGCAAGGACCTCTACGACCAGGGCATCGACACCGTGCAGAAGGCCGCCGCCTTCAAGCGGCCCGACGGCAAGCGCGCCATCTTCGGCGTGAGCTCGCTCGGCGGCACCTCGCACCTGTGGTCGCACTACTTCATGGAGAAGATGGACCTCGCCGACAAAGTGACCTGGGTGCAGACCGGCAATGTCGACACCATGCTGGGGGCGCTCAAGACCAAGCAGGTCGACGTGCTGTCGAGCGCCATCTCGGTGACGACCGAGGCCGAGCGGAACGGCTGGGGCAAGGTGATCTACTCGCCGAGCGATGAGAAGACCTGGAACGCCGTGATCGGCGGGCCGGTGCCGGTCAACGTCAACTTCTGCCTGACCCAAACCATCGACAAGGAGCCGGAGAAGGTCCAGGCCTTCACCAACGCGGTGTGGCGCGCCCAGCAATGGATCAAGGCCAACAGCCCCGACAACATCCTGGGCGCCATCGAGCGCTTCGTCGGCTCGACCTCGAAGGAAGCCAATCTCCTCGAGATTGGCGAGCTGAAGGACGTCGCCGACTGGAATGGCCTCATCACCGCAGAGTCCTATGCCCGCGGCGAGAAGGTCTGGATCGGCGAGCTCACCGGGATCAAGCAACCGCTCAAGCTCGAGGACGCCGTCGCCGACAAGTTCCTCAAGGCGGCGCATGCCAAGTACCCCGCCTAGGTCGCGCATCGAGATCGACAGGCTCCGCAAGGTCTTCCTCGCCGAGGGACGCGAAGTCCTCGCCGTCGACGATGCCTCGTTCCGCATCGACGACGGTGAGTTCGTGGCCCTGCTCGGGCCCTCGGGCTGCGGCAAGAGCACGATCCTGAACATGGTGGCGACCCTGATCGCGCCCAACGGCGGCGGCATCCGGGTCGATGGCGCTGCCGTGGTGCCGGGCCGGCCGATCAGGAACGTGGGCTACGTCTTCCAGAAGGACACGCTGTTTCCCTGGCGTACCGTCGAGGACAATGTCGGCTATGCACTCGAGCTGGCCGGCGTGCCAGCCGGCGAGCGCAAGGCACGCGTCGCCGAGGCGATCGGCCAGGCCGGCCTCCAGGGCTTCGACCGGTTCTATCCGTCGTCGCTGTCGGGCGGCATGCGCCAGCGCGTGTCGCTGATGCGCACCCTGATCGCCCGGCCCGAGATCCTCCTGATGGACGAGCCGTTCGGTGCGCTCGACACCCACACCAAGCTCGACATGCATTCCGTGCTGCTGAGCCTATGGGAGCGCGAGCGCCAGACCGTGCTGTTCGTCACCCACGATCTCGGCGAGGCGCTGACGCTCGCGGACCGCATCATCCTGATGTCGGCGCGTCCAGGCCGCGTGAAGGCGGACTTCAAGGTGGACTTCGCCCGCCCGCGCGATGCCGTCCGGCTGCGCGAGACGCCGCAATATGCCGAGCTGTTTTCCAAAATTTGGCACTCACTGGGCGAGGAATTCGCAAAAGGGCGGAGCACATGAGGGGCCGCAGCGCATGAGGCGCGCAATGACGCTGTTCTGGCAGCTCGCCATCGGGCTCGCGGTGCTGGCCTTGTGGGAATGGGGCTGGGACCTGCATGACAAGGTTCCGTGGCTGATCCCCGACATCCTCGACCCCTACTTCGTCTCCAGGCCGTCGGAGATCTACAAGCAGTTCCTGCGCATGGGCTGCCTGGTCTCGCCGCAGGGCGACTGGACCATCGGCGTTCCGGGCGCCTTCGCGAAATGCATCGGCCGGTCGGAGAACAATCTCTGGATCGCCACGTACTTCACCTTGAAGAACACGCTGTGGGGGTTCGCGACCGGCGTGAGCTCGGGCTTCGTGCTCGGCCTGCTGCTCGGCCGCTCCGATCGCCTGAGCGAGATCTTCTATCCCTACATCACCGCCTTCAACTCGATCCCGCGCATTGCGTTGGCGCCCATCATCATCCTGGCCTTCGGCATCGGCGATGCCTCCAAGATCGTGACCGCCTGGCTGGTCGTCGTGTTCCTGGTCTTCTTCAACACCTTCGAGGGCGCCCGCGCCGTCGACCGCGACCACATCAACGCCGCCCGCCTGCTGGGTGCCGGCGAATGGCAGGTGACGCGTACCGTGATCGTGCCCTCGACCATGGCCTGGCTGTTCGCCTCGCTGACGCCCGCCGTCTCCTTCTCCCTGATCGGCGTCATCGTCGGCGAGTTCATCGGCGCCGAGCACGGCATCGGCCGCATGATCATCGAGGCCGAGGCGCGCGGCGAGGCCGCCGGCATGATGGTGGCGGTGTTCGTGCTGATGATCGTAGGCGTGATCCTCGCGGCCGGTGTACGCCGTCTCCAGGCCTACTTGCTGCGCTGGCGGCCGGCGTCCACGATGGCCTCCTAAGAAAAGCCAACAAGACCTAAAAGGGAGGAACATCATGCTGCGACGCCATGTGCTGGCCGCGTCGGTCGCTGCCATTGCCTTGCCTGCATGGTCGCAGAGCTGGCCGCAGAAGCCCGTTCGCATCGTCGTGCCGTTCGGGCCCGGCGGACCCGCCGACATCTATGCCCGCTATGTCGGCCAGGAACTGGGCGAAGCCCTGAAGCAGCAGTTCGTCGTCGAGAACAAGGCCGGCGCCGGCGGCACGATCGGCGCCGACATCGTCGCCAAGGCGGCGCCCGACGGCTACACGCTGCTGATGATGAGCAACACGCTCACCACCAACGAGACGCTGCTCAGCAACAAGCCCTACTCCCTGATGCGCGACCTCACGGCAGTGGCGCCGGTGAACTCATCGGACCTGGTGATGGTGGTCTCGCCCTCGCTGCCGGCCAAGACGCTCAAGGAGCTGATCGCGCTCGCCAAGGAGCAGCCCGGCAAGCTCGCCTACGCCTCGGCGGGACCGGGCACGCCCTATCATCTCGCCGGTGAGCTGCTCAAGACCATGGCCGGCATCGATCTGCTGCACGTGCCCTACAAGAACAGCGGCGAAGCGCGCAATGCCGTGATGGGCGGCCACGTGCAGATCATGTTCGACGCCGTCACCGCCATGAAGGGCAACATCGATGCCGGCCAGGTGCGGGCGCTCGCGACCACCGGCGCCAGCCGCTCGGCCGTGCTGCCCGACGTGCCGACCATGAACGAGGCGGGCGTGCCGGGCTACGAGGCCACGATCTGGCTCGGCTTCATGGCACCGACAGGCACGCCCAAGGACATCGTCGAACGGCTGAACGGCGAGATAGGCAAGATCATCGCCAAGCCCGCGATCCGCGAGGCCTGGGCGAAGCAAGGAGCAGTCGCGATGACCATGACGCCGGCGCAGTTCGAGACCTACTTGAAAGACGACATCGCCAAATGGGCCAAGGTGATCCAGCAGGCGGGCATCAAGGCGCCATGAAGGCCGTTCGTCTGCTGAGCGGCGGCGCCGCACAGGGCCTCGTCGAGGCCCAACGGGCCGCCTTCGAAACCAAAATGGGCTGCACCATCGACGGCGTGTTCGGCGCCGTCGGCGCGATGAAGGCGCGACTGCTGTCGGGCGAGCCGGCCGATCTCCTGATCCTGAGCCGCGCCCTGATCGACGAGCTTGCCCATGTCGGCCGCATCGCGGCCGCCTCGATCAGCGACATCGGCGCGGTACCGACTTCGGTCGCTGTGCGCGACGGTGATGCCCAGCCCGCCGTCGGCAGCGTCGAGGAGCTGCGGGCCGCTCTCAGTGGCGCAGACGAGATCCACCTTCCCGATCCCGAACTCTCCACGGCCGGCATCCATTTCGCCAGGGTGCTGCAGCGACTCGGGCTGCGGGACGAGCTCGCCGATCGCCTGCGCCCGGCCCCCAACGGCGCCACGGCCATGAAAGCGCTTGCCGGCTCCAAAGCCCGCACCGCGATCGGTTGCACGCAGGCGACGGAGATCCTGTCGACGGTGGGCATCGCCCTCGTCGCCGACCTGCCGGCGGGCTGCGACCTCGCCACGACCTACACCTGCGGCGTCACCAGCCACTCGGCGGCCCCGCGGGAAGCGGCGGCGCTGGTCGGCCTCCTCACCGACGATGCCAATCGCGAGGCACGTCGACGCTTGGGCTTCGTCTGATAAACTCCGGCAACCAACGCACAAGGGTAACAACATGGCCGTCGTCGAAACCGAACGTCACGGGCAGGTGCTCGTAGTCCGCATGAACCGGCCCGATCGGCTGAATGCGCTGAACACCGAGATGCGCTCCGAGCTGGCGAAGATCTGGACCGATTTCCGCCACAGCAAGGAGCTCGAGGTGGCGATCTTCACCGGCACCGGCCGCGGCTTCTGTGCCGGCGAGGACATGAAGGAGTCGCTGCAGAAGGGCGTGGCGGGCGGCGAGCGGCCCAAGCAGGAAGATCCCTTCATGACCGGCGCGCTGGAAAAGCCAGTGATCGCCGCGGTCAACGGCTTCGCCATGGGTGGCGGCTTCATGCTGGTCGAGCGCACCGATCTCCGGCTGGCGGTGCGCGAGGCGATCTTCGAGGTCTCCGAGGCCAAGCGCTGGCTGCTCGGCGGCTACAATCACGGCCACATCGCCAACGTGCCCTACCCCATCGCCATGGAGATGGCGCTGGGCTTCCGCTTCACCGCGCAGCGCTTCTACGAGATCGGCTTCCTCAATCGCCTGGTCGATGCCGGCGATCTGATGCCCGAGGCGCTCAAGATGGCCGAGCACCTCCTGACCCTGCCGCCGGCCTCGCGCGTCAACACCGTGCACATGATGCGCCAGATGCGGCCCGCACCCGGCCCCGACATGCAGAAGCTCGCCGCCGCCTTGCACGAGCACGGCGCCAAGAGCGACCTCATGGAATCGCGCGCCGCCTTTGCGGAGAAGCGCAAGCCCAACTTCAAGGGCTGGAACGATCCCGAGGACCGTTATCGGCTGCCGACACTCAATTCCGTGAAGTGACGTACCACCGCTAAAGAAGCCATTCGGCCAGAGTGCTCGGCGAATGGATAGCAACGCCGGCAAGGCGACGCCTGTAGAACCGGCCGAAATGCCTGCGATCGCCGGTGACCAGCGCGTCGCATGACATACGCGCGGCGGCGGCGACAACGGGCCGGTCCTTTTCGGGCAGTGCTGAAAGAGCCGACACCGACTCCGGATCGGCTTGCAGCGGGGCCACCTCAAGTCGATCGAGCAAAACAGCTAGTGCAGGCAATCCGTGCGGTCCTTTCGCGGCGAGATTTCGGCGTGCTTCCTCGGCGACATATCCGTCGGCACACAGAACGTGGCCGTCGGCCATGAGCAGGTCCAGGAACCTGCGGACGAAACCGTCGGATCTTGCCGCCGAGAACAACACATTGGCGTCGAGAAAAATCCGCACCTTCAGCTTGAGCGGCGCGATGCTTTACGCTTGCGCCGCAGAACTTCGCCGAGTTCGGCTTCAGCAGCCTCGAACTCGGCGATGCGTACGTCGCTGTACATCTCGACTGGCAACGTCACGGCCGGCCGCAACAACAATCCGTCCGGCGTCGCTTCGGCGATCAATTGATCGTCAGCTTTGATGCCGAGCTGCCGTCGCAGCTTAGCGGGCAGCGTGATCGTGCCGCGATCAGTGACGGTGAGTGTGGTCTTCATCTATGCAGTATTGCAGATTTACGGATTTTCTGCAATCGACAGCCTAGACGATGCCGACAACAATTAGCACCAGCGCCGCCGCCATCAGCATCCAGCCGGGATGGCGGCCAGCGTTCGCCCAGAAATTGCCGACTGCGCCGAACAGATAGAGGCCTCCGACCAGCAGGCCGGTGACGAGCCGCGCCTGCGGCTCGAACCAGCGCGCCGCGACGATCAAGGCCACCGCACCGAGCAGCCAGGCGAACGTGCTGAACTGCATCAAGAGCGGCACCAGCCGCCGGATAACTTCTGGCGTCCGCGGCTCGGCCAGCAACGAGGCCTCGATCGGCCTGACCATGAGCCGTTGCACGAGCACACCGTGGATCACCGCCGTGACCCCGCCAATCACCCCGGCCAGGGCCAGGGCAGCAGTTTGCCAATTCATGACCATACACCTCTGTATGGTCGATATGGCCCCCGGCATGGCCGGCGTCAATACACTTGTGTATGGTCGGCCGATGACAGATCGCCTCACCAAGCCCGACTGGATCCGCCACGGCCTCCGCGTCCTCGCCGCCGAAGGCGCCAGCGCGCTGAAGGTCGGGCCAATGGCCGACGGACTGAAGGTGTCGCGCGGCAGCTTCTACTGGCACTTCCGCGACATCGCCGACTTCCGCGCTCAGCTGCTGCAGGCCTGGCGGGAGGAGGCCACCGACCGGGTGATCCGCGACCTCGAGGCGCGCAAGGATCGCCCCGATCGCCTCAAGCAGCTCATGCGGCGCGCCTTCGCGAGCTCGCGGCGGCTCGAGCGAGCCATCCGATCATGGGCCGCGCAGGATCGCGTGGCTGCTGCCGCCGTTTCGTCGGTCGACGCCCGCCGGGTTGCCTACATTGCTGGCATGCTGGCCGCGGCCGGCGTCGACGGGCAGAAAGCGCAGCGCCGGGCCGCCTTTCTGTATTGGGCCTATCTCGGGCAGCCCATGGTCATGGAGCCCCGCCATGCCTCGATCACGGGGCCGGCCCTGGACGACATCAGCGACCTGTTCGAATCGTGACCGAAATCCGACAACGACTGTTCACATGTGCGGCGCTGGAGAGTCAGGGCCACCGCGTGCTAGGCCTTGAGCATGGCGAAATCGAAGGCACCGGCTGCCAAGGCGGCAGCCAAGGATAACGGCGCGGAGGCGAAGTCGGCGCCCAAGCCCGAACCTGCGAACGGCGACAACAAGCCGATCCGCAACCTCTACCTGGTCGACGGCTCGGGCTATCTGTTTCGCGCCTATCACGCGCTGCCGCCGATGACGCGGCCCGACGGCACGCCGATCAATGCCGTCTATGGCTTCTGCCGCATGCTGGTCGCCGACCTTCTGGACAAGCCCGAGGTCGACCACGTCGCCATGATCCTCGACAAGAGCGAGGTCACGTTCCGCAACGAGATCTACGACAAGTACAAGGCCAACCGTCCACCGCCACCCGACGACCTGATCCCGCAATTCCCGCTGATCCGCGAGGCCGCCAAGGCGTTCAATGTCACGGTGTGCGAGCTCGGCGGCTACGAGGCCGACGACCTGATCGCGACCTACGCCCGCTTGGCGGTCGAGGCCGGCGCCACCTGCACCATCGTCTCCTCGGACAAGGACCTGATGCAGCTGATCCGGCCCGGCGTCGAGATGATGGACCCGATCAAGAAGACCAAACTCGGTCCCGAAGCGGTGATGGAGAAGTTCGGCGTCACGCCCGACAAGGTCGTCGACGTCCAGGCGCTGGCCGGCGATTCGACCGACAACGTGCCGGGCGTGCCCGGCATCGGCGTCAAGACCGCCGCCCAACTGATCAACGAGTACGGTGACCTCGAGACGCTGCTGAGCCGCGCCGGCGAGATCAAGCAGCCCAAGCGGCGCGAGGCCTTGCAGCAGAACGCCGAGCTGGCGCGCATCTCGCGCAAGCTCGTGCAGCTCAGGGACGACGTGCCAGCGCCCGCCGATCCCGACAGCTTCGACAAGAGGAAGCCTGATCCCAACGTGCTGCTGCCCTGGTTGGAGAAGCAGGGGTTCAAGAGTCTGCTGTCGCGCTTCACCAGCGAATTGGGCGAAGCCACCAATCCCGTGGCGCCCACTGAACCTGCCGCACCGAAGCCAGCGCTGCCTGCGCCCGAGGCCAAGCCCGCCGTGGCGCCGCGGCCCAAGTCCAACCAGCCCTTCACTGCCGCCGACTATGAGCTGATCACCGACGAGAAAGCGCTCGACGAATGGATCGCCGAGGCGACCAAGGCGGGCACGGTGGCCTTCGACTGCGAGACCGACGCGCTCGACGCCAAGAACTCAGGCCTGGTCGGCGTCTCGCTCGCCCTGCTCGAGGGGCCGTGGGGCAACGTCAACTCGACCAGGCGGCGCGCCGCTTACCTGCCGCTTGCGCATCGCAAGCCCGGCGCCGAGGCGCAGGGCGCGCTCGACCTCGCGGGCGACGGCGGGCCTAAGGATGCCGGCAGCCTGCTACCCGGGCAGATCCCGCTCAAGGTGGCGCTCGCCAAGCTGAAGCCACTGCTCGAGGATCCCTCGATCCTCAAGGTCGGCCAGAACATCAAGTACGACATGTGCGTGTTCCGCGAGCGCGGCATCGAGGTGGCACCGGTCGACGACACCATGCTGCTGTCCTTCGTGCTCGACGCCGGCAAGCACAATCACGGCATGGACGATCTCGCCAAGCTCTATCTCGGCCACGACACCATCAAGTTCTCCGACGTCGCGGGCAGCGGCGCCAAGCAGGTGAGCTTCGACAAGGTGCCGCTCGACAAGGCGCGCGACTACGCCGCCGAGGATGCCGACGTCACCATGCAGCTGTGGGCGCAGTTCAAGCCCCGGCTCGCAATCGAGCACATGGTGGGCGTCTACGAAACCATCGAACGGCCGCTGATCCCGGTGCTGCTCGGCATGGAGCAGGCCGGCATCAAGATCGACGCGCCGCAGCTCCGCAAGCTCTCGTCCGAGTTCGAGAAGCGCATGCTCGAGCTCGAGCAGGAGCTGCACAAGCTGGCCGGCCGGCCGTTCAATGTCGGCTCGCCCAAGCAGCTGGGCGAGATCCTGTTCGACGAGCAGAAGCTGCCGGGCGGCCGGCGCAACAAGAACGGCTCATGGGCAACCGACGTCAGCATCCTGGAAGATCTCGCCGAGCAGGGCCACGCGCTCCCGGTGAAGATCATGGAGCATCGCCAGATCGCGAAGCTCAAGGGCACCTACACCGATGCGCTGGTGCGCGAGCTCGACGCCAAGACCGGCCGCGTCCACACTTCCTATCAGATGACCGGCGCCGCGACCGGCCGCCTCGCCTCGACCGATCCCAACCTGCAGAACATTCCGGTGCGCACCGAGGAAGGCCGCAAGATCCGCGAGGCCTTCATCGCCGAGGCCGGCCACAAGCTCCTGTCGGCCGACTATTCGCAGATCGAGCTGCGCCTGCTGGCGCATGTCGCCGACATCGCCTCGCTCAAGGAAGCCTTCGCCCGCGGCGACGACATCCATGCCATCACCGCGAGCGAGATGTTCGGCGTGCCCGTCAAGGGCATGGATCCGCTGGTGCGCCGCCGCGCCAAGGCCATCAACTTCGGCATCATCTACGGCATCTCGGCCTTCGGCCTTGCCAACCAGCTCGGCATCGGCCAACCCGAGGCTCGGGACTACATCGCCAAGTATTTCCAGCGCTATCCCGGCATCCGCGACTACATGGAGCGGACCAAGGACTACGCGCGCAAGAACGGCTACGTGAAGACGCCGTTCGGCCGCAAGATCCACTTGAAGTACATCAACGAGAAGGCCCAGGGCATGCGCGCCTTCGCCGAGCGCGCGGCGATCAACGCCCCCCTGCAGGGCGGCGCCGCCGACATCATCAAGAAGGCGATGATCAAGCTGCCGGGCGCGCTCAAGGCGGCGAAGCTCAGGGGCCGTATGCTGCTGCAGGTGCACGACGAGCTCCTGTTCGAGGTGCCCGACAAGGAGATCGACAAGACCAAGGACGTCGCGCGCAAGATCATGGAGGGTGCCGCCACGCTCTCGGTGCCGCTGGTCGTCGAGACCGGCGTCGGCGACAACTGGGCGGCGGCGCACTAGACGATGCGCGCGCCGGCATTGGCCCTGTTGACGGCCGGCCTTGTCGTGGCGACCGCATCACTGGCGCAGGACCAGACGCAGCAATGGACCTTGCCCTCGGGCGGGCTGCTGAACGGCTCCAGGGCAGTGATCGAGGCCAAACCCTGCTGCGGGCCCAGCGTTGGTGCGGCAGCCGTCCACAACTCCGACATTGCGGCTCTCGCCAAAGCGCCGGGCATGGCCTCGCGCAACGGCCGGACGCTGACGCTCAAGCTTGCCGACAATCGCGCCATCAGCTTCACGGACTGCGACGAGCCGAGTGGTTGTGATACCGACAACATACGCCTCCACCGGCTGGTCGATTGGTGGCCAAAGCAACGCCTCTACGTCGTCGCCGTCAGCCTCTACGAGGAGAGCACCGCCTACCTGGTGTCGGAGCGCGACGGCCGCACGCTAGCCGTCACTGCCCCGCCCGTCCCCTCGCCCTCCGGTCGCCAGGCCGTGGCCCTGGTGTCGAACCTGATGCAGGGCGTCGACCTCGAGATCGTCGACCTCAGCCGCGATCCGGCGACCGTCGCCAAGGTCACGACCATGCCCGACTGCAGCGGCGCCGGCCCAAACTCATTCCTGCGGCCCACGCCCATCTGGACCGACGACAGCCACGTGACCTTCGAGGGCGAATCGCCGCTGCCCGAGGACAAATCCAACGCCAAGCAGCTCTTGCGTGTCGAGGGCGGCAAGGGCCAATGGCAATGCTGAGATTGAGGAGAGACCGGCAATGAAGATCTGGGGCCGCGCGAATTCGATCAATGTGATGAAGGTGCTGTGGGCCGCCGACGAGTGCGGCATCAAGTACGACCGTACCGACGTGGGCGGCGCCTTCGGCGGCAATGACCAGAAATGGTATCTCGATATGAACCCCAACGGGGTCGTGCCGACCATCGACGATGGCGGGCGCGTGATCTGGGAGAGCAACTCGGCGGTGCGCTATCTCTCCGCCAAGTATGCCGCGGGCACGCTGTGGCCCAACGATCCCGGTCAGAGGAGCGACGCCGACCGCTGGATGGACTGGCAGCTCAGCACGATCTCCGAGCCCGTGCGCATCTGCTTCTGGGGCTTGATTCGCACGCCGCCCGAGAAGCGCGACATGACGGCGATAAAGAATGCAGCCGAGGAGGCCGGTCGCCTGTTCGGCCGGCTCGACGGTTGGCTGGAAGGCCGCAAGTACGTCGCCGGCCAGCATTTCACCATGGGCGACATTCCGGTCGGCTGCTTCATCTATCGCTGGTATGCGCTCGACATCGAGCGGCCGGAGCTGAAGAACGTGCGCGCCTGGTACGAGCGGCTGACCGCGCGCCCGGCCTACGCCAAGCACATCATGGTGAAGCTGACGTAGGACTCATTGCTGGGAGCGCGCCACTCCGTGGCGCTCATCAATCATGAGTATGATTGCGCCACGGAGTGGCGCGCTCCCAGCAAAGAACTACTGCCGCTTGGGCAGGCCCTTCATCTCCGCCACGATCGCGCGGTCGATCACGGTGAAGAGGTAGGCGTCGGGAGCGAGGGTGCAGCCGCCACGCACCAGATGACCGATCTGCGCGCCCACCGGGCCGTCGGGAATGACGACGCCGTGATAGCGCGATGCATGGTCGGCCAGATAGACCGCGAGCGCCCGGCGCGCGTCGGGCGTCATGGCATGCGCTTCCTTGCAGGTGATGTAGGCCGCCTGGTCGAAGTTGAGCGGCGGCGTCTGCGCCTCGGCGGCACCTGCGGCGAGCAGCATCGCGCCGAGACCGGCGGCAACAAACGAAAGCTTCATGGTGATCTTTCCCTTACCGGTTGTCGCCGATGGCGCTGCCGGTGATGTAGCCGGCCGCACCGCCGATCAGCCCGGCGCCGACCACCGTGCCGAAGCTGGCGCCGGTCACCGCAGCAATGCCGGTGCCCAGAGCCGCGCCGGTGAGCGCGCCCTTCTGGCCCGTGGTCATGTTCTCGCAGCCGCCGAGGAAGCCTGCGATGACGATCAATGAGAGGATTTTGGTCTTGATCATGCTCTTCTCCCGCTTCTGCGCCCTTCTGTAGTACGCCGAGGTGACGTCGGCACACTACCGGTCGAGGCGGCTTGCCGTCCAGCCTCACGCTAAGCGGTATACTTCGACCGGATCCTCGTGCCCTTTGACCTGGCGCAACACCGGCTCAATCGGTCCGAGATCGAGCGCCGGACGGTCCCTGACAGCGCCCATGGTGCTGCCGCTGGCCAGCACCACGATCTCGTCGGCGGCGCTCATGAACTCCTTGCCGAGCTGCTCGAAGCGCTGGGCGATGTTCACCGTGTCGCCGACCACGGTGAAGTTCACGCGGCCGGGCGCGCCAATATTGCCCACCACCACCGGCCCGGAATGCAGGCCGATACGCACGCGGATCGGCGCGTGGCCGGCGGCGCGGCGCTGGGCGTTGTCCTCGCGGATCACCTGGGCGATGGCAAGGGCGGCTCGGACCGCGTGATCGGCATGATCCTCCATGCGCGACAGACCGCCCCACACCGCCATGACGGCGTCGCCAATGTACTTGTCGATGACGCCGTGCTCGCGCTCGATGCAGGCGCCGAGCAGGGCGAAATGGTGGTTGAGCAACTCGGCGGTCTGCTGCTCGGGCAGGTCTTCGGCCTGCGGCGTGAACTCGACGATGTCTGAGAACATCACCGTGACGTTGCGGCGGCGCGAGCGCACCGCGTCCTCGCCGAGCTCCATCAGCCGGAAGACGAGGCGATGCGGCACATAGGCGCCGAACCATTTCAGGGCACCGCGCGCCTTGTCGAGGCTGTGACCCGCGTCGTCGATCTCGCGCAGCCGCGAGCGGCGATGGAAGGGCTGGTCGAACTCCAGCCGCTCGATCGCCTCGGCGGCCGAGGTGATGGTGCGGATCGAGCGCGCCATGCTGAGCCCGATCAGCAGGGCGAGCAGCACCGCCACGGCGAGCGTCGCGCCGCCGACGATGGCGCCGTTGGTCAGGCGGGCGATGTCGCTGGTGGCGTCTTCCAGCGGGAAGTACTGGCCGACCAGCCAGGGCTCCGGCCCGTAGCGGCGCAGCTCGTGATAGACGAACACCCAGCGCCGCCCCTCCGCCTCGACGATGCGGCCATAGTCGCCGAGCGCCCGCTCGTACCTGGTGGTGCGGATCGGCGGATTCCAAATGCTGGCGAGGACCGGATCGCCGACCTCCTTGATGGTCGGCAGCTCGTGGTCCTCGCTGAGCCCGAGGCCGCGCGGGTCGATCAGGCGACGGTGCGCCAGCACCTTGTCCTTGCCGACCAGGATGAAATAGCGGCCGCCGCTGTCCCGGCTCGCCTCGCCGATCAGGTACGAGAGATCGCCCACCGCCACGGTGGCGAGCACGCCGCCGATGAAAGCGTCGTCGATGCGCCGGATCGGCGTGCGCACATTGAGGACGGGTTGGTTCAGGACGTCACTCCAGAACAGCGCGCCCCAGAAGGTGCCGTGCGTGGTCTGCAGCTCGCGGAAGCGCTCAAGGCCACGCGGCACGCTGATCAGCGGGACGGTGTCGCGGACCACCTGGCCGTCAGGTCGGCGATAGACGCGCTCGAACTTGAGATCGAAGGTGGCGAAGCCGGCGCTGGAGACGGCCGGCACCTGGGTCATCATCACCCACAGCGCCTCGCGCATGTCGACCGGCGAGGTGATGTCGAGCCGGCCGTTGGCGGCCAGCGCCGCGATCATCTCGAGATGCTGGGTGACGGGGTCGAGTCGGCTGCGGATGTCGGCGATCTGCGCCTCGATGACACGCTCGGCGCGATCGACGAAGAACCTTTCGGCGGTGCTGGTGGCTCCTGCCAGCACGACGATGTAGGCAATGCCCGAGATCAGCGCCAGCGAGACGAAGGCAAGCGCCAGCGCTGCGATCAGCGGCAGCCGCAAGCGCTTTGCAGCGCCGCCATTGGAAGTCGCGGTGGTCACGGCCAGAACATAATACGTTGTTCCGGTGGAAAAGCCTTCATGGTCTTACGGATCGCGAGCCTCCGGCTCGCTCATGCTCATGAGGCGATCCAGAGGCTCGCGGTCCGGAAGAGGATGAACTAAGCCGCCGCCCTGATCGCGGCCTGCTTGACCTTGCCGTCGACGTGGCCCTCGAACTGCCGGAAGTTGACCTCGAAGCGCTTGGCGACGTCGCGCGCAGCGCTGTCGTAGGCCTTCTTGTCCTTCCAGGTGTTCTTCGGATTCAGCACCTCGCCCGGCACGTCCGGGCAGGCGCTGGGCACCTGCATGCCGAAGTGCGGATCGGTCGAACTCGCCGCCGCGGCCAGGCTGCCGTCCAGCGCCGCCCGCACCATGGCGCGGGTATGCCGGATCGACATGCGCTCGCCGACGCCGAAGCCGCCGCCCGACCAGCCGGTATTGACCAGCCAGCACTTCACGTGCTGGCGGGCCATCTTCTCGCCCAGCATCTTGGCGTAGACCGTAGGATGGCGTGGCATGAACGGCGCGCCGAAGCAGGTCGAGAAGGTGGCCTGCGGCTCGGTCACGCCCTTTTCGGTGCCGGCGACGCGCGCGGTGTAGCCCGACAGGAAATGATACATCGCCTGCTCAGGGCTGAGCTGCGAGATCGGCGGCAGCACGCCGAAGGCGTCCGCCGTCAGCATCACGATGTTCTCGGGCGTGCCGGCGAGGCCGGTCGGCGAGGCGTTGGGGATGAATTCCAGCGGATAGCAGGCCCGCGTGTTCTCGGTGTAGCTGCCGTCGTCGAGATCGAGCGCGCCTGTCCTGGGATCGATCACCACGTTCTCCAGCACCGTGCCGAAGCGCTCGGTGGTGGCGTAGATCTCGGGCTCGGCCTCACGCGACAGCTTGATCACCTTGGCGTAGCAGCCGCCTTCAAAGTTGAACAGGCTCTCCTCGCCCCAGCCATGCTCGTCGTCGCCCAACAGCGTGCGCGAGGGATCGGCCGACAGCGTGGTCTTGCCGGTGCCGCTCAGCCCGAAGAAGATCGCCACGTCGCCCTTGGGTCCGACATTAGCCGAGGCGTGCATGGGCAGCACGTTCTTGTCGGGCAGCAGGTAGTTCAGGATGGTGAACACCGATTTCTTGATCTCACCGGCGTACCAGGTGCCGCAGATCGCCACGACCCGGTCGGTGAAGTTCACCAGGATGGCGCAATCCGACGCCGTGCCGTCGAGCTTGGGGTCGGCCTGGAAACCCGGCAGGTTCAGGATGGTGAATTGCGGCTTGAAGCCCTCGAGCTCCTCGCGCCGCGGCCGGAGGAACATGTTGCGGGCGAAGAGATTGTGCCAGGCCGTTTCGGTGATCACCCGCACGCCGATGCGATGCGCCGGGTCGGCGCCGGCCCAGCAGTCGCGCACGAAGAGATCGCGGCGCTGGGCATAGGACAGCATGCGGCTGTAGAGCGCGCGATAGCGCTCGGGCGCGATCGGCTTGTTGGTTTTGCCCCAGTCGATGCGGCCCTTGCTCTCGTGATCCTCGACGAAGAACTTGTCGTTGGGCGAGCGGCCGGTGTGCACGCCCGTGCGCACGACGAAGGCGCCGCCGTCTCCCACCTGGCCTTCGCCACGCCGAATAGCCTCCTCGTAGAGCGCAGGAACCGAGAGGTTCCAATGGACGTTCCCGAGGTTCTTCAACCCCAGCGTTTCGAGCCCGAGTTTGGGGACGATGAAGCCCGCCTGGTTCACGGCGTTTCTCCTGTTGTTTTCAACCGTAAGCGCTAATGGGACCGATTCGTGGTGGCAAGGGACGGCGCTGTCCTGCGACAGTTTAGTGTCGAAGAAGATGTGGATCAGATTCCGCACCCGCGAACAGCATGCCGCGGCGCGGAATCGACGAATCCGCTACGCGGCGCGAGCCTTCGCAACCAGCGCCACCAGGACCTTGCGTGCGTCGCCGGCAGCGGCGAGCGGCGCATCGAACCGAAGCCGCGCCACCTGGCCTCCGCGCCGCAGGTCGATGCCTTCAGGATCGATGCCGGTCATGCGCCAGCCCTCCCCGGCCAGCCCCAGCAGCCTGCCGGCATAGAGCTGCACGGCATCGGCATGGTCCTCGTTCATGTGGCTGACGATACCCGCCTCGTTTTCGGCCAAGCCCTCGGCAGGCGGCGCCCGCAGTTCGTCGGCGGTGAGCCAGCGGATCTTGCCGAAGCCGCCGACAAGGTGGGCACGCTCCACGGTCACGCGGAAAAAGCTGAAATCCTTGAAGCCGGCATACATCTCGGCATCCGGATGCCGGGCCAGGAAGCGGCGGGCAAGCCGCTCGTCATCGGTCCGGATGGCCCGTCCGACCAGCGTGACCCTGGGCCCGGTCAGCGGCTGGTCGAGGCCGTGGGTGCCGTCGAACAGCAGCGAAACCCGGCTGTCGGCCGCAATGGCCTTGGTATGTTCGGCAAGCTCGCTCAACAGCAGGATGGGCGACAGGTCGTGATCGACCGCCGCCAGCACCAACGAGGCATAGGGCCAGGGCCCGCCGCCATCGCCGGGCGGGGCGGGCAGCCCGGTGGCCAGGGCGGCCCGATCCAGGCCACGCACCAGGTCCCGCACCCCGCGCGACGTGTCGTCAGTTTGCATCGTTTTTAGGAGCCGTGGCCAAATCTGCCTTAATTCACTCACATCGATGGCAGATAGGGGCGGCGGCGGCAACGGCCCGGTCTGTGTTACCATTGCCGGCCCCCGCCAGGAGAAGCAGCCCGTGCGCAAGAACATCGCCCTCGTCGACGACGACCGCAACATCCTCACCTCCGTGTCGATGCTGCTCGAAGCAGAGGGATTCCAGATCAAGACCTACAACGACGGCGCGTCGGCCCTGGAAGGCCTCAACCAGGCGCCGCCCGACCTCGGCATCTTCGACATCAAGATGCCGCGCATGGACGGCATGGAGCTGCTGAACCGCATCCGCAAGACCCAGCAGTTCCCGGTGATCTTCCTCACCTCCAAGGACGAGGAGATCGACGAGGTGCTGGGGCTGCGCATGGGCGCTGACGATTTCATCCGCAAGCCGTTCTCCCAGCGCCTGCTGCTGGAACGCATCCGCGCCGTGCTGCGGCGCGCCGACGCCGGCGGCGCCAAGGGCGAGGCCGCGGCCGAGCGCATCGTGCGCGGTGACCTGGTGCTCGATCCCAGCCGTCATCAGTGCACCTGGAAGGGCAAGGAGGTGCACCTCACCGTCACCGAATTCCTGCTTCTGAAGTCGCTTGCCGAACGGCCGGGCCACGTCAAGAACCGCGACCAGCTGATGGATGCCGCCTACGGCGAGACGATCTACGTCGACGACCGCACCATCGACAGCCACATCAAGCGCGTGCGTCGCAAGTTCCGCGAGGTCGACGGCGAGTTCGAGCAGATCGAAACGCTCTATGGCATCGGATACCGATACCGCGACTCCTGAACCGGCCCGCCGGTTCGGGCTGCAGGGATTGGGGGCGCGGATCGCCGCGGCGCTGGGGCGCCGCAGCTCCCAGTCCGCGCGTCCGACGTCCGCCGAGACGCCGTCGCTGTTGCGCCGTCGCCGCAGCGCCACGCGCCGCTACTCGCCGCTCACGCGCCGCATCCTGCTGCTGAACATCATTCCGGTGGCGCTGCTGACGTTGGGCGCCGTCTACCTCAGCGACTACGAGGAGGAGCTGATCGACGCCGAGCTCGCCTCCCTTGCCGTGCAGGGCGAGATGGTGGCAGCGGGCATCGGCGAGGTCGCCGTCGCGGGCGGCGAGACCACGGTCAATCGCCTGGACGCCGATGCCGCGCGCCAGCTCCTCACCCGCCTGGTGCGGCCGACCGGCGTGCGCGCCCGCCTGTTCAGCGAGACCGGCGAGCTTCTGGGCGATTCGGCCATTTTGAGCGACACGGGGCGCATCCACGTGATGCCGCTGCCGCCGCCGCAGACGGAGTCCGCGCCCGAGCCGCATTGGGGCGAACGCGTCGGCGACTGGGTCGCTCGCCAGCTCTCCCGCGTCGACCGCTTTCCCGAGTATGTCGAGCGCGCGGTGCCGACGGTGCGCGACTTCCCCGAGGCGGCGAGCGCGCTGCGCGGCTTCAACGCCTCGGCGGTGCGCGTGGCGCCCGACGGCATGCTGATCCTGAGCGCCGCCGTGCCGGTGCAGCGCTACAAGCAGGTGCTGGGCGCCCTGATGCTGACGCGAGACAACCGCGCCATCGCGGCCTCTCTGCGCGAGGTGCGCTACGACGTGATGGTGATCGCAGCCGCGGCGCTCGGCATCACCGTGCTGCTGTCGCTCTATCTTGCCGGGACGATCACCCAGCCGATCGTGCGGCTCGCGCGCGCCGCCGACGAGGTGCGCCTGGCACGCGAGAGCCGCCCGGAAATTCCCGACCTCGGCAAGCGCGGCGACGAGATCGGCGATCTGAACGATGCGCTGCGCTCGATGACCGACGCGCTGTGGCAACGTATCGGCACCATCGAAAGCTTCGCCGCCGACGTGGCGCATGAGCTCAAGAACCCGCTGACCTCGCTGCGCTCGGCGATCGAGGTGGCGGCACGGCCCAACCTCGAGCCGGACCGCCGCGAGAAGCTGATGGCGATCGTGCTCGACGACATCAACCGCCTCAACCGGCTGATCACCGACATCTCGGAGGCCTCGCGGCTCGACGCCGAGCTGATGCGCGGCGAGGTCAAGCAGGTCGACCTCAACTCGTTGCTGGCCGACATGGTCCGCCACTACGCCGCCACGTCCTTGCAGAAGGGCGGCGCTGAGGTCGAGTTCCGGCTCACCACCAATCCGCCCTTCATGGCGCACGGGCATGACGGCCGCTATGGGCAGGTGTTCCGCAACGTCATCGACAATGCGCTCTCCTTCAGCCCGCCGGGATCGAAGATCGTGGTCGAGCTGAGCCGCGCACCGCGCAATGGACCCTACGTCGTCACCATCGACGACGAGGGCCCCGGCATCCCGCAGGACAATCTCGAATCGATCTTCCAGCGCTTCTATTCGGAGCGGCCGACCGAGCATTTCGGCCAGCATTCCGGGCTCGGACTCTCGATCTGCCGTCAGATCATGGAGACCTATGGCGGCTCGATCGCGGCCACCAACCGGCGAGCGCCAGATGGTCGCGTGCTGGGCGCGCGCTTCACCATCCGTGTGCCCGCCGCCGACGGCGGCAAGTGACCCTCGTCCATGCAACGTGTGTCGCCCTGCGCCACGGCCGAACATGGCGCGCCGCGCTCCTGCGCGGCCCTTCGGGCGCGGGCAAATCCGATCTGGCGCTGCGGGTGATCGAGGCCGGCGGCCGCCTGGTGGCGGACGATCAGATCGAGCTTCGGCGTGAGGGAAAGAAGCTGCTCGCCAGCGCGCCGCCCAAGATTGCCGGCCTGATCGAGGCGCGCGGCCTTGGCATCGTGAAACTCGGTCGTGATCAATTGGTGAGACGCGCCGAGGTCGTTCTGCTGGTCGACCTGGCGCATCCCGAGCGCATCGAGCGACTGCCTGAGCCGGCGAGCGAAGCCATCCTGGGAATCGACCTGCCGCTCATGGCCCTGGCGCCGTTCGAGGCGTCGTCAGTTGCAAAGTTGCGCCTTGCCTTGACGCGAACCCTCAACGCATGATCGCGGGGCGTTTGCCATGCCCGATAGCCCGGCACCATCGACTACCACCGACCGCAGCACGCGACGCCCGTTCGTCCTGGTGACCGGCCTCAGCGGCGCCGGTCGCGGCACCGCGCTGGCGGCGCTGGAGGACATGGGCTACGTCGCCGTCGACAACGTACCGCTGCCGCTGCTCGGCGACCTGATGCGCTCGACCGCCGGCAGCCCGGGTGAAATGGCGGCACCCCTGGCGTTCGGTGTCGACACGCGCACATACGGCTTCGATCCGCACGACCTGGTGCGCCGCATACGCGGCCTGCGCCAGCGTCCGGACATCGCCGCATACCTGCTGTTTCTCGATTGCGACAGCGAGGCGCTGCAGCGCCGCTATACCGAATCGCGGCGGCCTCACCCGCTGGCGCCCGACCGGCCGGTGAAGGACGGTATCGGCGAGGAGCGCAAGCAGATCGGCTGGCTGCGCGACTACGCCGATGTCGTGATCGACACCTCGGCACTGTCGCCACACGAGCTCAAGCAATTGCTGGGCGGTCACTTCGCCCTGGGGCGCAGCCTGGGAACGCGCTTGTCGGTCATGTCGTTCTCCTATCGCCGCGGATTACCGCGCGAGGCCGACCTGGTGTTCGACGTGCGATTCCTGAAGAACCCGCATTACGAGCCGACGCTGAGGCCGCTGACCGGCCGCAATCCTGCGGTTGCCGCCTTCGTTGCCAGCGATCCCGGCTACCTGCCGTTCCTCGACGCACTGAAGGCCCTGATCGGGCCGCTGCTGCCCCGTTTTGACGCCGAGGGCAAGAGTTATTTGACCATCGCCGTCGGCTGCACCGGCGGCCGGCACCGCTCGGTTGCGGTGGCCGAGGAGCTGGCAGGGTGGTTGCGCGGCGCCGGCCGCTCGGTCACTCTCTCGCACCGGGACGCCGAGGCAGCCGGGGAGGCTGGGGCGGGCGGTGCAGGGTAGAGCATACGAATGATTGGCATCGTACTGGTGACCCACGGCAATCTGGCGCGTGAATTCATCGCCGCTTTGGAGCATGTCGTGGGTCCGCAGCAATGTGTGGCCGCCGTCTGTATCGGCGCCGACGACGACATGGAGAAGCGGCGCGCCGAGATACTGGAAAGCGCCAAGGCATGCGACACTGGCGACGGCGTGATCGTTCTTACCGACATGTTCGGCGGCACGCCCTCCAATCTCGCGATCTCGATCATGGAACAGGCGCGCATCGAGGTGCTGGCCGGCGTCAACCTGCCGATGCTGGTGAAGCTCGCCTCGGTGCGCGGCCGGCCGATCGCCGAAGCGGTGCGGATGGCCCAGGAGGCCGGCCGCAAGTACATCACCGTGGCCTCGCGCATCCTCGCCAAGGAAGCTTCGTGACCGATGCGCCGCCCGAAGGGGCCGCGGACGCTAGCATCGGCGCCCTGCGGCGCACTCTTCCCATCGCCAACAAGCGCGGCCTGCACGCCCGTGCCGCCGCCAAGTTCGTGCGGACCGCGGGCCAGTTCGATGCCGTCATCCGCGTGAGCTTCAAGGGCCAGGAAGTCTCCGGCCTTTCCATCATGGGCCTGATGATGCTGGCCGCCGGCATCGGCAGCGAGATCGAGCTCGCCTGCTCCGGCCGCCAGGCGACCGACGCCATGGCCGCCCTGTCGGCGTTGGTCGAGGGCAAGTTCGGCGAAGAGTGAAAGGTCCAATGACCGACATATTTCATCCCGCGTCCGACCGCACTCCCACCTCACCCTGAGGAGCGCCCGAAGGGCGCGTCTCGAAGGGTGGCAGCACAAACAATGGATGCTGAGGAACCCGGCCCGTACATCTACGTGCTGCGCTGGCGCGTCAGCGAACACAATCAAGGGGCTCTACGGCGGCTACACCTCGACTCGCAGACCAGTCGCTGTCGTCTGGGCCGAGCACTTTCTGAACATTACCGACGCCATCGCCGTCGAGCGCCAGATCAAAGGCTGGTCGAGGGCGAAAAAAGAGGCGCTGACTCGCGGCGACTACGACTTAATCAAAGCGCTCGCGAGACGTCGTACCTAGACCGTGTCCCATTGCCACCCTTCGAGACGCGGCCCTGCGGGCCGCTCCTCAGGGTGAGGATATTGTGTGTATCTCCTGTTCCCTGATAACCGTGCATAAAGCCCCGGGAATATCGGCATAAATTCTTGCTTATATGCGCATATGGCGCGTTGAGGCGGGGTCGGGCCACTGATAAGACCACCCACCTCATTCAATGCCGGGAGCGCCAAATGGCCCAGGATTACGTCGTCAAGGATATCGGGCTCGCCGACTGGGGCCGCAAGGAACTCGACATGGCCGAGACCGAGATGCCGGGCCTGATGTCGATCCGCAAGGAATACGGCCCGAAGAAGCCACTGAAAGGCGCGCGCATCGCGGGCTCGCTGCACATGACCATTCAGACCGGCGTGCTGATCGAGACGCTGAAGGCGCTGGGTGCGGATGTGCGCTGGGCCTCCTGCAACATCTACTCGACCCAGGATCATGCCGCCGCGGCGATCGCCAAGGCGGGCACGCCGGTGTTCGCCATCAAGGGCGAGAGCCTCACGGAATACTGGGACTACACCCACAAGATCTTCGAATGGGGCGACGGCGGCGAGCCGAACATGATCCTTGACGACGGCGGCGACGCCACGCTGCTGGTCCACCTCGGCGCCCGCGCCGAGAAGGATCCCTCGTTGATCGCCAAGCCGACCAACGAAGAGGAGGAAGTCCTCTACAAGGCGATCGCCAAGACCAACAAGGAGAAGCCCGGCTGGTACGCCAAGCTCGGCGCCTCGATCAGGGGCGTGACCGAAGAGACGACGACCGGCGTGCACCGGCTCTACTCGATGGCCAAGGAAGGCAAGCTCCTGTGGCCGGCCATCAACGTCAACGATTCGGTCACCAAGTCGAAGTTCGACAACCTCTACGGCTGCCGTGAATCGCTGGTCGACGGCATCCGCCGCGGCACCGACGTCATGATGTCGGGCAAGGTGGCGATGGTTGCGGGCTTCGGCGACGTCGGCAAGGGCTCGGCCGCCTCGCTGCGCCAGGCCGGCTGCCGCGTCATGGTCTCCGAGATCGACCCGATCTGCGCCCTGCAGGCGGCGATGGAAGGCTACGAGGTCGTGACGATGGAAGAAGCGGCCCCCAAGGCCGACATCTTCGTCACCGCAACCGGCAACGTCGACGTCCTCACGCTCGACCACATGAAGGCGATGAAGCATCGCGCCATCGTGTGCAACATCGGCCACTTCGACTCCGAGATCCAGATCGCCAACCTGCGCAATTTCAAGTGGCACAACGTGAAGCCGCAGGTCGACGAGGTCGAATTCCCCGACGGCAAGCGCATCATCGTGCTGTCGGAAGGCCGCCTGGTGAACCTCGGCAACGCCACCGGGCATCCGAGCTTCGTGATGTCGGCCTCGTTCTCCAACCAGACGCTGGCCCAGGTCGAGCTCTGGACCAACCCCGGCAAGTACGAGAAGAAGGTCTACACCTTGCCGAAGTTCCTCGACGAGAAGGTGGCGGCGCTGCATCTCGACAAGGTCGGCGCCAAGCTGACCAAGCTGCGGCCCGACCAGGCCAAGTATATCGGCGTCCCCGAGGCCGGGCCGTTCAAGGGCGATCTCTATCGCTACTGATCGCCCCACCCACAGCCGGGCGTGTTAAGAGAGTCGGCATCGGAGTCCCGGTGCCGACTTTTTCATTGTCCTTGCCCGATGAGGCCGCCACGGAACGGCTGGGCGGCGCGCTCGCCCAGAAGCTCAGGCCACGCGATGTCGTGGCCCTGCAGGGCGGGCTGGGCGCCGGCAAGACGACGCTGGCGCGCGCCATCCTGCGCGCCGCCTCGGGCGATCCCGATCTGATCGTGCCCAGCCCCACCTTCACCCTGGCCGAGGTCTACGACACGCCGCGCGGCACTTTCTGGCACTTCGATCTCTATCGGCTCGAGACTCCCGAGCAGGTCTTCGAGCTGGGCTGGGAAGAGGCCCGCGCCGACGGCGTCGCCCTGGTCGAATGGGCCGACCGGCTGGGGCCATTGCTGCCAGCCGACCGTCTCACCGTCACGCTTGCCATCGAGGGCGAGGGCCGGCGCGCCGAGCTACTGGGAGAGGCCCGCTTTGGCGACCTCTGACCGCGACCGGCTACGCGCCGACTTCGTGCGCCGCGCCGGCTGGGGCGACGCCGGCGAGCAGCTGCTGGCAGGTGACGCCTCGTTCCGCAAATACTTCCGCCTCACTCGACCACGGGCGTCGGCCGTGGTCATGGATGCGCCGCCACCGCAGGAGGATGTGCGGCCGTTCGTGCGCATCGGCCGGCACCTCAGCGAGCTCGGCCTCAGCGCGCCCGCGATCCACGCCGTCGACGAGGCCAACGGCTTCCTGCTGCTGGAGGATCTAGGCGATGACACCTTCGCCCGCGTCCTGGCGGCCGGCGGCGATGAGGCCGAGCTCTACAGCCGCGCGACCGACGTGCTGGTGACGTTGCACCACGCCGGCGCCCGGGCGCTACTGCCCGGGCTCGGCGCCTACGCCGGCGAGGCCTTGATCGATGCGGCGATCCTGTTGCCGGAATGGTACCTGCCGGCGGCGACCGGCCGACCGACGCCCGACGAGGAGACCGAGGCCTATCGCGCCGCCTGGCGCGCTTGTCTGCGCAACATGCCGGCAATGGCCGACACCCTGCTGCTGCGCGACTATCACAAGGACAATCTTCTGTGGCTGCCGGCTCGGCCGGGCGTGAAAGCCTGCGGGCTGCTCGATTTTCAGGACGCCCAGCAGGGCCACCCCTCCTACGACCTCGTCTCGCTGATCGAGGATGCCCGGCGCGACGTGGCGCCTTCGGTGCATCGCGCCTGCCTCGCTCGTTACATCGCCGAGACGGGGCTCAACGCCGGCGAATTCGCGACCGGCTTTGCGCTGATGGCGGCGCAACGCCATGCCCGGATCATCGGCCTGTTCGTCCGCCTGCTGAAGCGGGATGGCAAGCCGGATTACCTGCAGCACCTGCCGCGGGTGTGGCGCATGTTCGAGCGCGCCCTGAAACACGATGCGCTTGAACCGCTGCGCGCCTGGGTCGACCGTCTGCTGCCGCCCGACCTGCGGCGTATTGGAGTTACATGATCGATTCGGCGATGATCCTGGCCGCCGGGCGCGGCGAGCGCATGCGGCCGCTGACCGACAAGACGCCCAAGCCGCTGATCCCGGTTGCCGGGATGTCGATGCTCGAGCGCAGCCTGGATCGTCTCATTGCCTTTGGCATCACCAACATCGTGATCAACGTCCACTACCTCGGCCAGCAGATCATTGATCGCGTCCAGGGCCGCGCCCACATCATCGTCGAGGATCGGTTGCTGGGAACCGGCGGCAGCGTAAAGAACGCCCTGCCGGTCCTGGGCAACAAGCCCTTCTTCGTGGTCAATGGTGACGGGCTGTGGCGCGAAGCGAAGGAGCCCATCCTCACGCGACTCAAGAATCGATGGGATGACGAGCGCATGGATGCGTTTCTGCTGATTCAGTCCATGCACAAGGTGATCGGCCGCGAGCCCAAGGATCGCGGCGACTATTTTCTCGAGCCGCGCGGACGCCTTCGTCATCGCGGCACGGCGCCGTTGTCGCCCTACGTCTTCGCAAGCCTGTCGATCTGCAGTCCCAGGCTGTTTCGCGATTCGCCTGACGGACCGTTTTCCCTGCTCGAGCTCTGGAATCGCGCCGAGGCCGAAGGTCGGCTGTACGGCACGATCCACGACGGCGACTGGTTCCATATCGGAACGGCGGAGGCCCTCGCCACGGCCGAGCGCATCCTTGGGCAATCGCCGGGATGAGCCGCGTCCTCACCATCGCCATCGATCGTCGCTTCGCCGACGAGCTGGCGGCGGGGGTGCTGGCCGAGCACGGCGGCGATCCGCTGGCGCTCGCCGATGTCCTGATCCTGGTACCGACGCGGCGCTCGGTGCGCGCGCTGCGCGAGGCTTTCCTACGCGCCGCCGGCGGCAAGCCCACGATCCTGCCGCGCATGGCGCCGCTGGGCGACGTCGACGAGAGCGAATGGGAACTGGCATCGGGCGACAGCGGCGCGCTTGCCCTGCCACCCGCCATCGAGCCCGCCGAGCGTGACGCCCTGCTGGCGAGGCTCGTCGCGGCCTTCACCGACGGCGGTGAGCCGATCGCGCAATCGGCGGCGCAGGCCTTGATGTTGGCGCGCGAGCTTGGCCGCCTGCTCGACGAGCTTGCCATCGAAGGCGTCTCCTTCGAGCGACTCGAGAGTCTGGTCGAGGGCAACTTCGCCAGCCACTGGCAGCGCACGCTCCGCTTCCTTGCGATCGTCGGCGAACACTGGCCGCAGGTCCTGGCCGATCGTGGCCAGATCGATGCCATCGAGCGACGCACCCAGGCGATCCGCGCCCAGGCGACGCGCTGGCGCGCCGAGCCGCCGGCCACGCCCGTCATCGCCGCGGGGTCAACCGGCTCGCAGCCCGCGACGCGCGAGCTCCTGTCGGTGATCGCGGCCCTGCCTCAGGGCCGGGTGGTCCTTCCCGGACTCGACCGCGATATGGACGAGCGCAGCTGGAACGAGCTCGACGAGACGCATCCCCAGTTCGGCCTGCGCGAGCTCCTGAAAGCGCTCGGTTGCGAGCGACAGGATGTCACCGATTGGGCCGGCGGCGCGGGCTCGACACGGCATCTCCTCATCACCGAGCTGATGCGGCCGGCGGAGACCACCGAGGACTGGTCACGCCCACCGGCGTCGACTCTCGAGCATGTGACGCGCGCCGATTGTGCGACGCCTCACCAGGAGGCCTTGGTCATCGCCCTCGCGCTGCGCGAGACTTTGAAGGACGCGGGCCGTACCGCCGCCCTGGTGACGCCCGACCGCGATCTTGCGCGTCGCGTCGCGGCCGAGCTCAAGCGCTGGAACATCGACATAGACGATTCGGCCGGCACGCCGCTCAGCGACGCGCCGCCGGCGGAGCTGTTGCTGGCGCTGGTGCGCGCGATCGACGAAGGCTTCGCGCCGGTCGCCCTGCTTGCCCTGCTGAAGCATCCGCTCACCACGCTGGGCGGCGATCGCGCGGCCGTGCTCGACGCCGCGCGGCGTCTCGACCGCAAATGCCTGCGCGGCCTGAAGCCGGCCCCGGGCCTGCCGGCGATCTGTGCGCGGATCGACAAGGCGCGCTTCGGAGATCTCACCGACAGGCTCGCCGTGCACCAGCTGATCGACCGGCTGGAAGCGGCGACCGCCGCGCTGGCGCCCTTGATGGAAGCAGGCGCCGCGCCTGACGCGCTGCTCGATGCAACGATCGCCGCGGCCGAGACCGTGGCGTCCGCCGACGCGCTGTGGTCCGGGGATGCCGGCGAAGCGCTCGCCGATGCGCTGGCCCGGCTGCGCGCCGCCTGGACGGGCACTGCCACCATCGATGGCGGCGAATGGCCGGCGTTGCTCGCCGCCATGCTCGAGCCCGAGATCGTCCGCCCGCGCTTTGGCCGCCATCCGCGGCTCGCCATCTGGGGCCCGCTGGAAGCGCGCCTGCAACGCGCCGACCTGCTGGTGCTGGGCGGGCTGAACGAGGGCACCTGGCCGCCCGCTGTCGAGACAGGTCCGTGGCTCAACCGGCCGATGCGCGCCGCGCTTGGCCTGCCGCAGCCCGAGCGCCGCATCGGACTGTCGGCGCACGATTTCGTCTCGGCGCTGGGCGCCGACCGCGTGCTGCTGACGCGCGCCGAGCGCGAAGGCGGCGCGCCGACCGTGTCGTCGCGCTGGCTGGCGCGACTCGACGCCTTGTTCGGCTACGAGCCCGGCAAGGGCCGCCCTCCCGAGTACATCCAGCGCGGACAGCGCGAGTATCTGGCGTGGGCCGACGAGATCGACCGGCCGAAAGGTTATGCGCCGTGGCGGCGTCCCGAACCGCGCCCGCCCGTGGCGGCGCGGCCGACGCGGCTTTCGGTCTCCAGCATCGAGCAGTGGCGGCGCGACCCCTACGGACTCTATGCGCGGCGCATCCTGGGGTTGAAGGCGCTCGATCCGCTCGAGGCGGAGCTGGGTGCGGCCGATCGCGGCAATGCCCTGCACGATGCGCTGGACGAATTCCTGGCGGCCTATCCCTCCGGCCTGCTGCCGCCAGTCGCGGCGAGCGAGTTCGAGGCGCTGGGTGAGAAGCATCTCGGCGCATTGCTGACAGCGCCGGCCGAGCGCGCCTTCTGGTGGCCGCGCTTCCAGCGCCTGGCGCGCTGGCTCGTGGCGACGGAGAACGCGCGCCGCCGCGCCGGCGCCCGGCTGCTGGCCAGCGAGACCACCGGCGCCCTCACCGTCGGCCCGCCGAGCCGGCCGCTCACCATCGAGGGCCGCGCCGATCGCATCGACGAGCTCGAACGCGGCTTCTGGGAGATCATCGACTACAAGACCGGCCGCGTGCCCTCCAACAAGGAGCTCGAGGCGCTGTTCGCGCCGCAGCTCCTGCTCGAGGCGGCAATGGCCGAACGCGGCGGCTTTGCCAAGATCGAGGGCAAGGCGCAGTCGGTGCGGCTGTCCTATTGGCAGGCCAATGGCCTCGGCGACGGCGGCAAGGTGATCGACATCAAGGAGAGCGATGAGCTGGTGCCGGCGATGGTGGCCCTGGTCGACAAGATGGCGGCACATTTCGCCAAGCCTGACACCGCCTATGCCGCCCTGCCCTGGCCGGCCTACATCCCGCATTTCAACGACTACGAGCATCTCGAGCGCGTTGCCGAATGGTCGACGGCGGGCGGAGACGAGGAACAATGAGCGTGCTCGATCCAGCCCTCGATCCCTTGGCTCTCGCGACCGATGCGCAACGCCGCGCCACCACGCCCGAGCACTCGGCCTGGGTCGAAGCCAACGCCGGGACCGGCAAGACCAAGGTGCTGACAGATCGCGTGACGCGCCTGCTGCTCGATCGCGTCCTTCCCCAGCGCATCCTCTGCCTCACCTTCACCAAGGCGGCTGCGGCGGAGATGCGCAACCGGCTGGCCGCGCAGCTCGGCCGCTGGGCCATGATGACCGACGACAAGCTCGACGAGGCGATCGAGACCCTGATCGACCGCAAGCCCGAGCCTGCTGACCGCATTGTCGCGCGCCGCCTGTTCGCGCGCGTGCTCGATGCGCCGGGCGGCATCAACATCCTGACTATCCACGCCTTCTGCCAGGCGCTGCTGAAACGCTTCCCGCTGGAGGCCGGCGTGGCGCCGGGCTTCGAGGTGCTGGACGAGGCCGAGGCCCAGGCGCTGCTGCGCCACGCCCGCGACGAGCAGATGGAGGCGCTGGCGCGCGACGATGCGCCGGCCGAGCTGGTCGAGGCCTTGGGCTCAGTGGCGAGCCGCATCTCGATCGCCGAGTACGCCGAGCTGATGACCCAGCTTTTGAGCGAGCGCGCCTGGCTGCTGGCGCGCATCGGCGACGAAGCAGGCTTGCGACGTCTGCGCGACCGGCTGGCGAGCGATATGGGTTGCGCGCCAGAGGACACGGCGATGGGCCTCACGGTCGATGCCTGCCTCGATTCTGCGTTCGACGCCGCAGCGCTGCGGGCCGCCGCGCGCGCCCTGGCCCGGGGCACGGACGTCGATGTCTCGCGGGGCGCCATGATTGCGCAATGGCTCGCAGCGGCAGCCGAAGGTCGGCCGCGGCTGCTGTCGGAGTACAGCCAGATCTTCTTCACCAACAGCGGCACGATCACCAAGCGGCTGGCCAGCCGGTCGGCGATCGCGGCGATGGCCAACGTCGAGACCGTGTTGCGCCGGGAAGCCGAGCGCCTGGCGCGCGTGATCGACCGCATCAATGGCGCGGCGCTGGTCGAGCGCACGCTGGCGCTGTTGCGGCTCGCCCTCGACATCACCGGTCGTTACACCCGCGTCAAGCGCCGTCGCGCGGCGCTCGACTACGATGACCTGATCGTCGCCACGCGGCGGCTGCTGGAGTCTGCCGACAGCGCTGCCTGGGTGCTCTACAAGCTCGACGGCGGCATCGACCATGTACTGGTCGACGAGGCGCAGGACACCAATCCCGACCAGTGGGAGGTGATCCGCCGCCTGACCGAGGAATTCTTCGCGGGCGAAGGCGCGGTCGAGCGCCTGCGCACGGTTTTCGCGGTCGGCGACATCAAGCAGTCGATCTTCGGCTTCCAGCGCGCCGATCCGCGCAAGCTCAAGGAGATGCGCGAATGGTTCGCCGAACGCAGCCGGCTCGCCGAGCGGCGCTTCGTGCCGGTCGACCTCAATGTCTCCTTCCGCTCGACGCCGGCGGTGCTCGACGCCGTTGACTGGGTGTTCGGCGAGCCGGACGCGGCGCGCGGCGTCGCCGAGCCGGGCGACGTGATGCATCTGCCCAGCCGCACCAATGCACCGGGCCGGGTCGAGCTGTGGCCGCTGGTGAGCGCCGATGAGCAAGAGGTCGACACGACCGAGCTGGAGCGCCCGCAGGGCGCCGCGGCACCACCGCACGAACGATTGGCGCGGTTGATCGCTGTCCACGCCAAAAGCCTGATCGGCAAGGAGCGGCGAGCCAACGGCGACCTGCTGCACGCCGGCGATTTCATGGTGCTGGTGCGCCGGCGCAACGAGTTCGTGAACGCTCTGGTACGCGCGCTGAAGCGCGAGGGCATCGAGGTCGCGGGCGTCGATCGCCTCAACCTCGGCGAGGAGCTGGCGATCCAGGATCTGCTCGCCATGGCGCGCTTCGTGCTGCTGCCGCAGGACGACCTCAACCTCGCCTGTCTCCTGAAGTCGCCGCTGGTCGGGTTGGGCGAGGATCAGCTCTTTACGTTGGCCTGGAAGCGTAGCGGCCGTCTGTGGAGCGCGCTGCGCGAGCGGGCGCGCGAGAAGCCATTTGCCGCCGCGCATGCACGGCTTGCCGCCTGGCTGAAGCGCGCCGACTACATCACGCCATTCGACTTCTTCGCCATGGCGCTCGGCCCCGAGGGCGGTCGCGCGCGCCTGCTGGAGCGGCTCGGCCACGAGGCCGCCGACCCGATCGACGAGCTGCTCGCACGAGCGCTGCAGTACCAGCGTGCCGAGGGCGGCTCGCTGCAGGGCTTCCTCAGCTGGTTCGAAGCGGGCGGCGGCGAGATCAAGCGCGATCTCGACCAGAACCGGCGCCGCGAGGTGCGCATCCTGACGGTGCATGCCTCCAAGGGCCTGCAGGCGCCGATCGTGTATTTGCCCGACACCACGCGCGTGCCGCGCGACGAGGGCCGGCTGCTGGGCACGGCCGATGGCGAAGCCCGGCTGTGGCTGCCGCGCACCGACGATGCCAACGAGGCCGCGCGCGCCTGGCGTGGCGAGGCGCGCGAGCGCGCGTTGGAGGAGCAGAACCGCCTGCTCTATGTCGCGATGACCCGCGCCGAGGACCGGCTCTATGTCGGCGGCTGGTTCGGCGCGCGCCGGCCCGATCGCGGCTGCTGGTACGAGCGCATCGAGACGGGCCTTCGGGCCAGCAGCGAGGCCGAGATCTTCGCCGAGAGCCCGCAGCCGCGCGGCCGCGCCGCGCCGCGCGAGTTCGACTTCCGCGACCTGCTGGGCAGCGAAGGCTGGGCGGGTGAAGGCTACGAGCTCGTCAACGCCGGCACCGTCGGTGTGCCCGAGCAGGCCGAGCTCGCCCTCGAGGCGGCCGCGCCGCTGCCGGCTTGGGCGCGCCAGCCCGCGCCGGCCGAGCCCGACCCGCCAGCGCCGCTGGCCCCCTCTCAGCCGCTTCCCGACGAGGCGATCGCCGGCCCGCGCGCCTTCAGTCCGCTGGCGCCGGGCGATCCCCGGCGCTGGAAGCGCGGGCAGCTGCTGCACGAGCTGCTGCGCCACCTGCCGGGAACGCCGGCCGCCGAGCGCGCCGAAGCGGCACGCCGCTTCCTCGCCCAGCCGGCGCACGGGCTGGGCGAAGAGGAAATCGCGATCTGGGCCGGCGAAGCGCTGGCCGTCACCGAGGCCGCCGAGCACGCCGCCCTGTTCGCCGAAGGCTCGCGCGCCGAAGTGCCGTTGATCGGCGCGGTGAAGACGCGGCGCGGCACCTTCACCGTCAGCGGCCAGGTCGATCGCCTCGCCGTCACCGAGCGCGAGGTGCTGATCGTCGACTACAAGACCAACCGGCCCCCGCCTGCCGATGTTTCCGGCGTAGCGCTCGCCTATCGCCGCCAGCTTGCGCTCTACCGGGCGTTGCTCTCGGACATCTATCCCGGCCGCACGGTGCGCGCTTTCCTCCTGTGGACGGCGGCACCGTTGTTGATGGAAATCGATGCGAAAACCCTCGACAATTCAATGCCTTACGCTGCCCCATCTTGACTCCGCCACAGTCGGTTCCTAGCTTGGTGGCCAAGGGCGGCGCCAGTCCATCGACCGGCCATTGCTGTTTTTGGGAGAACCCATATGACTGTCAAAGCGACTGACACCTCCTTCGAGCAGGAAGTCCTGAAGTCCGACACGCCCGTGCTGGTGGACTTCTGGGCCGAGTGGTGCGGCCCCTGCCGCATGATCGGCCCCTCGCTCGAGGACATCGCCAAGGAGATGGATGGCAAGCTCAAGGTGGTGAAGGTCAACATCGACGAGAACCCGACGACGCCGTCACGCTACAACGTGCGCTCGATCCCCACCCTGCTGCTGTTCAAGAACGGCCAGGTCGCCGCCACCAAGATCGGCGCCGAGCCCAAGCAGAAGCTGGTGAGCTGGATCAACACCGTCGTTAGCTGAAGGAGTACACCTCACCCTGAGGAGCGGCCCACAGGGCCGCGTCTCGAAGGGTGCGATACAGTCTTGGTGTTGCCACCCTTCGAGACGCGCACTTCGTGCGCTCCTCAGGGTGAGGCCTTGAAGTCAAAGCGCCTATCCGTTGCGGGCCAACACCGTCCCCGCAAGGTAGAGCGAACCGCAGATCAGGATGCGCATCGGCGCGGGCTGGGTGGCTAAAAGGTCCTCCAGCGCCGCGCCGATGTCGTTTGCGGGCAGGCAATCGAGCCCGACCTCGGCCGCGCGCGCACACGCCTCCTGCGGCGTGTAGGCGGCATGGTCTTCGATCGGCACGGCGCGGGCTGAGCGGGCATGGCGGGCCAGCGGCCGCAGGAAGCCCGAGGCGTCCTTGGTCGTGAGCATGCCGAAGATCAGGTAGAGCGGCAGCGCGCCCGGCTCGCGCGCCCATTCCTCCGCCTGGCGCGCAAGCGCCAAGCCGCAATCCTCGTTGTGGCCGCCGTCGAGCCAGAGCTCGCTCGCGGGTGGCATCGCATCGACCAACGGACCGCGCTTGAGCTTCTGCAGCCGCGCAGGCCAGTCGACCGCGGCAAGACCTTCGCGGATGGCGCCATCGTCGATGCGGAACTGCGCCGCCCGGAGGCGCTCGATGCATGCGACGGCGGTCGCGGCATTGTCGAGCTGATGCGCCCCGACCAGCGCCGGCGCCGGCAGGTCGAGTCCCAGCAGGTCGCTATCGTAGCGAAAGCCGGTCGGCGTCGGCGTGACCTGCCATTCACGGCCCATGCGGAACAGCGGCGCGGCAAGCTCGCCTGCCCTGGCCGCGATCACGCCCGCGCTCGCCTCGCGCTGGCGGCCGATCACCGCCGGCACGGCGCGCTTCAGGATGCCCGCCTTCTCGGCCGCGATCTTCTCCAGCGTGTCGCCCAGGAAGGCCGTGTGGTCGTAGCCGATCGGCGTGATGGCCGAGAGCATGGGATTGACGACGTTGGTCGTGTCGTTGCGCCCGCCCATACCGACCTCGAGCACGGCGAGATCGGCGGGCACGCGGGCGAAGGCAAGGAACGCCGAGACCGTGGTGATCTCGAAGAAGGTGATCGGCTGCTCCCGGTTTCCCTCCTCGGCCTCGGTCAGCACCTCTTCCAGGAGCTCGTCGCTGATCAACTCGCCGGCGACGCGGATCCGCTCGTTGAAGCGCACCAGGTGCGGCGAGGTGTAGACATGGACGCGATAGCCCGCGGCCTCGGCCATGGCGCGCAGATAGGCGACGAGCGAGCCCTTGCCGTTGGTGCCGGCGACGTGCACCACCGGCGGCAGCTTCAGATGGGGCGAGCCGACATCGGCCAGCAGGCGTTCGATGCGGCCAAGCTCGAGGTCGATGAGCTTGGGATGCAGCCGCGTCAGGCGCTCAAGAATTGCGTCGGTCATGTTTGCCGGACCTAGCGGCCCGCGACAGCCAGGCTGCGGCCCTCGGTCGTGATCGGATCCGTCAGCAGCGAGACCAGGCGGATCAACGTCTCGCGCAGCTTGTGGCGATGCACGACGGCGTCGACCATGCCGTGCTCCAGCAGGTATTCGGCGCGTTGGAAGCCCTGCGGCAGCTCCTGGCGGATGGTGTCCTGGATGACGCGCGGCCCGGCGAAGCCGATCAGCGCATCGGGCTCGGCGAGATGCACGTCACCCAGCATGGCGAACGAGGCCGATACGCCGCCCGTCGTGGGATCGGTCAGCACGACGATGTAGGGCAGCCCGGCTTCCTTGACCTTGCGCACGGCGATGGTGGTGCGCGTGAGCTGCATCAGGGACAGGATGCCTTCCTGCATGCGCGCGCCGCCCGAGGCCGAGAATACGATCAGCGGCGCCTTGCGGCCGATCGCCAAGTTGGCCGCCATGACCAGCCCCTCACCCACCGCGGTGCCCATCGAGCCGCCCATGAAGTCGAAATCGAGCAGCGCCAGCACGACCGTGCGTCCGCCCAGCGCGCCGCTCGCCACGACCAGCGCGTCGCTGCGGCCCTCGGCCTTGGCTTGCGCCTCCTTGAGCTTGGCGTCGTAGCGCTTGGTGTCGCGGAACTTCAGCGGATCGACCGGCACGCGCGGCAACGGATGCAGCTCGTACTTGCCCTCGTCGAACAGGTGCGGCAGCCGCTTCAGCGGCCTGATGCGCATGTGGTGGCCGCAATGGGTGCAGACTTCCTGGTTGGCCTCCCAGTCGCGCATGAACAGCATCTGCTCGCACTTGGGACATTTCAGCCAGAGGTTCTCCGGCGTTTCCTTGCGCGAGATCAGGGCCTTGAGCTTGGGTCGGACGAAGTTCGTCAGCCAGTTCATGGCGGGCTCTATCGCACGGCCTCGGGCTCAGCGCCAGAACAGGCCGAACGGCGGGACGATTTCCTCGGGTTTCTTCACCTGGCAGAACAATTTCCGCGCCTGGTAGTCGGCGCACAGCGCCTGCGCCGTGGCCGGCTCGAGATCGGCGATGATGGCGGCCTGCTTGGTCACCTTGTTGGACACGACCGGCAGGATCCACTCCTTGCCGAGCCGCGTGAAACCCAGCCGCGCAATGTCCGCCTGGCCGACATCGTAGGCATGGCGCGCCGTCTTCCAGTCCCCATAGGTGCCGAGCCACACCGCATCGCCCGGCATGTCATAGCGGATGGTGCCGCACTCGCCCTGGCCCAGCACAACAGCGGGCCCGCCCTGGCCGTTGCGGATCTGCCAGATTCGCGGACGGTTGCCGCCGGTCTTCAGCGCATAGGCCTCATCGAGCAGCCGGACGATGAACTCATCGCGCAGGTCGGCGCGGCGGAAGCCGAAGGCGACGGCGATCAGGCGACGGCCGTCGCGCAGGGCGGTGCCCACGATGTTGAAACCCGAGGCGCAGACGAAACCGGTCTTCATGCCCTCGGCGTACGGCGAATAGAGTTCGAGGAATTTGATGCCCGGCCCGACGCGGGTCTTGCCCAGCATGAATTCCTGGGTGTGGAAGTAGCCGTAGTATTCCGGGAACTGCTTCACCAGCGCCATGGCGAGCATCGCCATGTCGCGCGCCGTCGTGAGCTGGCCCTGGTCGGGCAGGCCGCTGGCATTGTGGAACTGCGTGCCGTTCATGCCGATGCGCGCCGCGGTCTCGGTCATGCGCTGGGCGAAGGCCGCCTCGGAGCCGGAGATCAACTCGGCGAAGCCCGAGGCCACGTCGTTGGCCGAGCGCGCCACCAGGGACTGCAGGCCCTGCTCGACAGTGATCGCCTGGCCCGGCCCCAGGCCGAGCTTGGAGGGCGGCTTGGCGCGCGCCACCTCCGACAGGGCCATCGGCGAGGCGAGCGTCAGGCGGCCCGCCTTCAGCTCCTCGAAGACGATGTAGATCGTCATCATCTTGGTGAGCGACGCCGGATGCCAGAACGCGCCGGCATTGCGCTCGAGCAGGGTCTCGCCACTGGTGGCGTCGACCACCACATACGGACCGGCCTGAACCGGGCCGGAGGGCGACGCCACGGCCGTGATCTGGGCCCTGGCGGGAAGCGCCAGGCCGAGCAGGGCGAGCAAGCCAAGCAGAAGACGCAGTCTCATTGCCCCCGAACGCGATAGGATGCCCAGCATACGCCCTTCCACCGGCGCGCGGGAGGCATTAGATCGGTGCGATGCTCAAGGTCATGATCGCCCCCGTCACCCCGTTCCAGCAGAACTGCTCCATCGTCTGGTGCGACGAAACCATGGAAGGAACCGCCGTCGATCCGGGCGGCGACTTCGACAGGCTGAAGGAGGCGATCGCAGAGCAGGGCATCAGGGTCACCAAAGTCTTGCTGACCCACGGCCATGTCGACCACGCCTCGGCCGCCGGCACCATGGCCGAGCACTACGGCGTCAAGATCGAAGGGCCGCACCAGGACGACCTGTTCCTGATCGAGGGCCTGCCCGAGTCGGGTCGTAAGTACAACTTCCCGGCCTATAAGCCGTTCGTGCCCGACCGCTGGCTCACCAACGGCGAGACGGTGAGCCTGGGCAACCTCACCTTCGACGTCGTGCACTGCCCCGGCCATACGCCGGGCCATGTCGTGTTCGTGCACAAGCCCTCGAAGGTCGCCTTCGTGGGCGACGTTCTGTTCCGCGGCTCGATCGGCCGCACCGATTTCCCGCGCGGCAATCACGAGCAGCTGCTCGGCTCGATCCGCCAGCGCCTCTGGCCGCTCGGCGACGACATCACCTTCGTGCCGGGCCACGGCCAGACCTCGACCTTCGGCTGGGAACGCAAGACCAATCCCTTCGTCGCCGACCTCCTGTTCGACGACGAGGAGGGTGCGACGGCCTAGCTCCGGGACGTTTGCGGCATTTCCGGCCTTTCCGACAGTCCCTTTTGACCAGTCCGCCTGGCACCCTGATAGGCACGCCGGCAGGCGAACACGACCGCGCGACCCTGACAGTGGACGGGCGCACATGAAGGTAGCGATTGAACGATGCATAGAGCGGAGCCCGCAAGCGGACGCAAGCCAATAGATAACTATCGTTATATTATTTGTCAAGCACTATAGTTCGAAAGCGTCTTCGGCTCGATCGGCAGCTCTGGTATTTTTGCGCGCCGCGTAGGCATCAAGATGTAGTGCTACCCGTGACAGCATGCGATGCGAGACCGTCGGGTTGTCGCGCCGCAGGTCGCTGAAACGTTTCGTGCCGTCCTTCGGACAGTAGAGCAGCAGCGTCGGCCAGCGGCCGCTGAAGGCTAGAGAAAGGACTGTATGTCCCGACGGCTTGCCGCCAAGGCCGGCGGCAGATCGGCAACGGACGGCGACTGGCCGTAGCGCTGACGCACATAGTCTAGGCCGTGGCGCAGCATGTCCTTGGTGAAGCGCGCGGGCTTCTGTGCCAGCGCCGCCAGCACGTCGGGCGAGCGCTCGCCAAGCGGCCGCGCGAAGGCGGCGAGTTCGACTTCCGCGACGAGATACATGCCGCAGGCCATGGCGCCCAACGCATAGGAGAGGCACTCCTCCTCCCAACGGTCGGGCTCGCGTTGTTCAGCATCGAGGTGATCGAGGGCAGCGATGAAGTTGTCGTAAAGCCGGTTCTTGCGCTCGACGTCCATCGGCTGCATGCGCTCCTCCTCGTTTGACCGGGGCGCATATGGGCGCAGGATCGTGACCCGACAATGACGATCCGGCCACATTCCTCGAATGATCACAGCCGCGTGGGTTAAGCCTTGCTTACGCTGCGCACGCCCGCTGCAAGAGCCTTGACGTCGGCATGCACGCCCGCTGCCAGGCCGGGCTTCGGCTTGCCTTGTGCGTCGAGTCCTGCCTTCACGCGATCGACGATGGCGGAGCCGACGACGGCGGCATCGGCATGGCGCGCCACAGCGGCAGCCTGCTCGGGCGTCTTGATGCCGAAGCCGACGCCCACCGGCAGCTTGGTGTGGCGTTTGATTCGCTGCACGTTCGCGGCGACTGCGTCCTCGGTCGCCGACTTGGTGCCGGTGATGCCGAGCACGGAGACGAAATAGACGAAGCCGGCCGAATATTTCAGCACGGCCGGCAGCCGCTCGTCGTCGGTAGTGGGCGCGGTCAGCATCACCGTGTCGATGCCATGTGCGATAGCGTACGGTTTCAGCTCGTCGGCTTCCTCCGGCGGCAGGTCGACCAGGATGAAACCGTCGACGCCGGCTTCCGCCGCTTCCTTGCAGAAGCGTTCGACGCCGCGCTGATAGACCAGGTTGTAATAGCCCATCAGCAGGATCGGCGTGTCGCCATCGCCGGTCTCCTTGCGGAAGCGGCGCACCATGTCGAAGGTCTTGTCGACCGTGATGCCGGCCTTCAGCGCACGCTGCCCCGCGGCCTGGACCGAGGGGCCGTCGGCCATCGGATCGGTGAACGGCATGCCGAGCTCGATCAGGTCGGCGCCCGCCGCCGGGAGGCCCTTCAGGATCTCGTAGCCCACCTCGATGTCGGGATCGCCGGCCGAGATGTAGATCACGAGCCCGGCGCGCTTGTCGGCCTTGAGCTTGTCGAAACGCTTGGTGATGCGGCTCATGATCGATCCTGCTGTAGTGCAGCAAACGCGATTGCCGCTTCAATGCGTTCCGGCTTGAGAGATGGATAGGCGGCAATGATGGCGGCAGCCGGAGTGTTGGCGGCAACGTCGGCCAGAACCTGCCTCAGGAGAATTCGCGTCCCCTTCATTGTCGGCAGCCCACCGCAAATGTCCGGATCGCTGACGACGTAGTCCTGCCACTGGAGGGTCATGCCATCCTCGACGATTGGCCAGCTATACCTTCATGCCCAGCCGCTCGGCGACGGCGAATACATCCTTGTCGCCACGGCCGCAGAGGTTCATCACCAGCAGATTGTCCTTCGGCAGCGTCGGCGCGAGCTTGGTGACATGGGCCAGCGCATGCGCGGGCTCGAGCGCCGGAATGATGCCTTCGAGCTTGCACAGCAGCTGGAACGCCGTCAGCGCCTCGTTGTCCGTGGCGGATACGTATTCGACACGCCCCTGCTCCTTCAGCCAGGAATGCTCAGGACCGATGCCGGGATAGTCGAGGCCGGCCGAGATCGAATGGGCCTCGGTGATCTGGCCTTCCTTGTCCTGCAAGAGATAGGTGCGGTTGCCGTGCAGCACGCCGGGGCGGCCGCCGGTCAGCGACGCGGCATGCTCGCCGGTCTCGACGCCCTTGCCGCCCGCCTCGACGCCGACGATGCGCACACCCTTGTCGTCGAGGAAGGGATGGAACAGGCCCATGGCGTTCGAGCCGCCGCCGATGCAGGCGACCAGCGTATCGGGCAGCCGGCCTTCCATTTGCATCATCTGCTGGCGCACCTCGTTGCCGATGACGCACTGGAAGTCGCGGACCATCGCCGGATAGGGATGCGGCCCCGCCACCGTGCCGATGCAATAGAAGGTCG